>Ga0181612_182736_pt1 | contig 12277 bp, 10 predicted proteins | sample HoacroProtozoa21_FD_119630 | JGI IMG/M metagenome (GOLD analysis project Ga0181612, IMG submission 119630) | Hoatzin crop microbial communities from Cojedes, Venezuel. Combined Assembly of Gp0051906, Gp0051904, Gp0051908 | reverse complement strand
TTCATTGCTTTGAAGAATACAGTGATGTAAGCACCCAGCAAACAGCACTTTAAAAACTGAGACCTATAACCTAATATTTGACAAATGCTTGGCTGTAAATGTTTTCTTTGTAGGAAACAAAAAGAGTCAGAAGATGCTGGAAATCCTTCTCAACAGCAACATTAAGCAGATATTTCTATAGCTCGGGGAAACTTTTTCTTTTCCTTTGATGCTTAAAGTGGATAATTTCCTGCAGTCTTCCTCTCTTCTGATTCATTCCTGTGTTGTGGTGACTCAATCCCAATGAAATGAGTAGGACAGATGAAAAAAAAATGTATAAAAAAAATCAAGCCTACAAGCCATAGTGAGGTTGACTTAAACTAATGGAAGCCATGAAAATCTTTAAAGAAAAATGTTAGCAATGAGTTCCTGTTTGTATTCTTTAGACAAAGCATTTTTAGCACTTCACCCCCATTTCTCAACTCTCTTTGACACTGCATATCAGAACAGAAGTTGAAGAATGTGGGCTGGTTTCACTGTTCCCATATACCTTATGCAGCTCTGGGCAACAGATCACAATGTAGAAGACACAAACAAGCTCAGCCATCCTGAGAAAAAGTAGGGGGACAGAGAGGGGAAGGGAGCAGAAGAGGAAACACAAACACTTTTACCTCCTCCCTTCCTACAATAAGATAGCTCATGTTTGTTTTCCTGTACTTATTTCTACCAGCTTCAGCACTGTCACTTACCTGATTCTCTAGTTTCAGCTGTCGTATTTTCATGCTTTCATCCTCAAAGATGCTGAGAAAGGGAAAGAAACAAATTAATTATTGCCAGTAAATAGTTTGCATTATAAGAGCACAGGATATTCACAGACTACAACTTCACCATCAAGACTTTAAAACAACTGTAAGACATAACTTCTATCCCATGAGAGGACCAAGTTACAAGGCACTAAAAAAATAAAACATACTTCATATTGTGCCATAAGTAGGACCAAACTGTAGTTTAATCACCTTAGCAAACTGTTCCAAAAACATTTTGTAAGCAAAAAAGGCTTCGTTACTAATGGAGAGACTATGAGCCACTACTGAGGTGGGCTATGAGACAATTTCTGTCTACAGGCTTAATGCAGTTCAAACCAATTCAGTAAAGTCCCTGCTCCTTCATAAAATACCCAATTCCGAATTAACTCAGAATTCTAAGTTTTGTCTTGGAGTCAAACGTACACCATTTTCTCCTCCTACCAGACTTCCCAGAAGTCCTGTTAACACCTGAGAGAATCTGTACTTGCAACACCTGATATTAATTCCTAGACATGAAAAAATAATTATTTCACTATTTAAGTGTTTTATAGATAACTTTCATAAGAATTCTAGCTTTGCATTCCATACAAACTTCCCATTTCCTTTTGTACAATAATGAATTATTACATAAAGTGTGATTTAGAGCAGTTAACCCTACAAAGGGGACAAGTTAACAGACAAGTAAGCACATACTCTGCCCACCACAGTTGTGCGCTTTCTTCCTACGCATCTTTGACAAAGACCTCTCTGGAAGTGAGAAAGCGTCAGGAAAAAGACACTTAGCACAGGAAGCAGAGAAACATTATATATTTTACTAATGGCACACAGAAAAGCAGGGATAGCCAAAATTTCAATTTAGGCAGGAAATTCCCTGTCTGGTGCAGGTATGCAGAAATGTCCAGTGATACGAAGTCACAAGCTGGCAGACAGTGTTGAATATAACCCTAACAAGGAAAACTGGAGAGCTGGAGAGAGACAAGGGAAAAAGGTGGGGTGAGGTTTCTGCAAAACACATGCCACAGAAATTGGATCACAGCACGTAGACCTAACATGAGGAGAAAGGGCTCAGAGTCTCCTGAACCCCTAGTAAACCCACATTTGACTCAACTTCCAGACAAGCAGATGACAGATCAGAGGTCCTTACAGACAGATTACCCTAACCAATACAGGCCCTGTTCTGGAAGGCTGAAATGTGCAGAAAAAGAGTTTTGTATACACACACCCTGAATATAACAGTTTATACACTCTAAAATTGATGCTTACTGCTCAACTAATGGTATTTTAAAGCAGGTTACCACTACTGTTGTTTTTTACTTTGCAGTTTTCCTTATTTCTACAATTTTTTTCTGAAGTATTTCAAGTGTCATCACCTAACAGGTCTAGGACCTTGAAAGCACCTTGCTTCTAAAAACTGATGGTGCTCTGCACATGGACCAGTAATACGTAGCACCTTGGATTCAAAGGGAATGGAGGGCCTGGAAAAATTCATGTCTGTCTTGAAGAGGGATGGAGAGCTATTGTGTGTCCCCACAGCACCAGTTACAGTAATACACTCATCTCTACCTGAAAATATCCACAATTTAAGAAAGAAACACACAGAGAGATATCTGCTGAGTGCAGCAAGATACACATTAGTTGCCCCATGAAACTTCAACATAAAGTTAAATGTGACATGCTTTTTATTTAAAGCACAGGTGACGGAAAAGGCCATCTTTGGCAAAGTCCAAAAAATGCTTAAAAGCTCCAGTTCAAATATTCATGACAAAAAAAGAAAGGGGGTGTGTGTGCGAATGTTCCTTTTCTTTTCATACGCCTACTGACTTAAGAAATAGATAACATTTGCTAACTGCAGACTGACTTAAGAAATAGATAACATTTGCTAACTGCAGTCCAGAGTTTGTTATAAAGCAATGTAGCTCTGATCAATATTAGATTTACAGACACATTCTTATACAATTAAATAGAACTACAAAGTGTCCTGTGTAGATACAAGCCACTGTCTGAGGTTTTGTTGCTTTTCCTAGTAGAAAATTCATCCCCAACAATTTTAGTCTCTTCTGCAGAAAATAAAAAGAAAGAAACCCACTACCACTTTTGGAAATAAATTTCCAGGTTTTCCTTTTTACCTGGAAGACAGCAAAATGCTGAAATACTAGGACTTGCATATGCGCCTTCTGGAAATCCTCAATGAAAATTATTTCCCTTGTATTTTTAAATTATTTTCTTCCCACACTGGAATAAAGTTACGTAACGTCAAAGACAGGTCTGAAGACTGTTGGAACAGGACGATAACGCAGACAACACAACGCCTCACCTCCGGCTGCTTAACTGAGACTCAATCATGGCTGAACTACATAAAGATTCTAACAGGTCACAGAGCTTGATAAAGCGAAAGACAACAAGAGTGCTCTCTTTTACAATTTACTGTTAAACACAGACCCAAATCACCTTGTAGCAGGCCACAAAATGAAAGCAGCCATCAATCCTTCCCATTATGAAGTGCAAGGGTTCACACAAGTTAAATAAAAAGAAAAAATTAAAGCCATGAGCACTGTAGCATTATAAATAGTAGCTAAAAAAAAATCACTCTATTTTTATTTACTTCTGCAAGAAACTGTAACATAATAACCAGATATAAAATGAGCTTCCCACACACGCACACACTTAAAACGTTTTTCTACCCACCTCAGCAGGGCTGGTGTTCCAGACCACACAGGAAAAGGCTGTACCAGAGTCACTCCGGCAGCTCACCACTAAGGAATGCAGGCACTGTGCTAATATAGCTGCAGGCTTCAAACATAAATCCTCCTGCAGACGGACTGACTACACAGACCAGCACATCTTCGTGCTCTGCAGACATGTCCACGCAAAAGCACTCTGCTCTTAGCTATGCTTTTCCATTTGAATGGCTTACACGCAATAGGAGGAGTTAAATATTCAGGAACAGGAAAGAGAAGAAGCATTTCCATAGCTACAACATGGATCAAAACAGGAAAAAAAAATACAACCCCCAAGCCAGCCACTCACTCACCTTTGATAAATAAGAACTGAAAATATTCAAGTAGCCTGTCACGATCCTACTCTTCCCAACCATTCCAGTAGAGCAGGCTACAGAGACCTTGCCCACCAACTCCTCTGCCACATTCATCAGAATCCACTAGCTCTCCTACTAAAGCTGTATGATGGGTAATGGACACATGCCACAGAGGAAAAAAAAAATGACCCAGAATGTAACATAGACATGAAAACTAATGATTATCCAGCATACAGAAAATAGGGAAAGAGAAAGCAATCCACCAGTCTGAAAATGGTCTTCCCGTTCTGTCCGAGGAACACACAAGAGAAAGGATTCTGAAGAGCTAAAGAGGGTTCGGCAGAAAGCTGAATAAATTGACCAAGAACTGAAAATGTACCTCTTAGCAAGATTTGAATGTACCCTACAGTTCATTCAAGAGAAAATTGATTAGTATGCTCCACTGTATTCCATGGATTTGAGGCCACAAATCACTACTGATGAGAGAGGAGAAGACTACAAGATCCAGTCATATGTAACTGAAGCTAAACAAATTCAGATTGCAAATAAAATTTTTATTTAATACTGTGAACAATTAACCACTGGGATACTTCATGGAGCTGCAGATTTTCAACAGAAAACACCAGGTTTTAATCAAGGTTGAATATTATTATGCTAAAAATTGCTGTCATAGAGTAAGGCTATGGTCTACCTCAGATTTCAGGCGTGGTTACCCCAGATGGGAGAGCTAAGCGTCCTTCTCTCAAGTTACATCAAGAGACCAATTGATTTCCCTTTCTATACTGACTGTTGAAGCTGTAAAAGAGATAAATAAAAGGTTGCCTTTATTACAGACTAGTTTTGCAAGGAATTGACTGGTTGCAGCTGCGAGTGAAAGGCAAGAAGCAGAAAAGCCACATGGAGAGCAGTCTGTGGAGAGAAAATGTTCTATATGATCCAGAATTCACTGGAAAGGCAGATTTGGAATATGTTAAAGGAAAAACCTCATGATAGTTTTTTGTGTATTCAGCAAAATAGGTACATTCCTCGTATGTCCACCATACTCAGTTTTTCCCTCCTAAACCAGCAACATAGCAAGGCCTTGCAGATTTAAGTGTTTCCCAGACAGCTAAAGCTATTCTGCAGTTCAAGTAGTTACAGGCTTGGGAAGTAACGAGTAAGGTTCTCTGGCCTCTTTCAAGCAGAAGGTCAGACCAGCTGACAGCAACAGACCCCACCCCAACCTCAGAAGACAATCTGACCCAAGAGAAGAAAAGAGAGCTTGTTTTGCTTTTTAATGGTTGTAAGCTTCTACAGAGCATATATTACCACTGTATATGCACCGAATTCTCGGTGAGAGAAATTCAGGAAGTATCAGCAACTTGCGCACAGCTCTAGGGAAGATACTAAAAATTCGGATACTCCGTAGTTGGGCAGAGAGATTCAGGGAAAGCCTCCAGCAGAAGCTTTGTAGCTCATTTTAAATTAGACTACAGTTTGAGTTCCCTGTGCCTTGTTACAAACAAGCTTGATATTTTATATGTCTGACACATAAATCCTTCTTTTAACAAACACAGTTCTATTTCTCACTCTACAGAGGGCTGCTTTCATCAGGAGTCTAACAAAGCTCACGTAACTCCTTTTTCCTTTGCCAGACAGTTTATTAACGTGGCAGCAGCAATTACTTCTGCAAGCAATGCTCCCAGAGCTCAACAATCAGGGAATGAGAAGAATGTGGCTTGTGGCACATATCTTTGTCCACTAGATTTTATTTTTAGCTGTAGAAGAGCAAGTAAAAGCAACTTCAGTAAGAAATGTGGAGTCAGCTGGTACGAAAGGGTTTTCACTCTTAACTCTCCAAAGAGCTTTGCTGGGAATTGTTCTCCTCATCCAAACTACAGCTGTGAAGGAAAGCAAACCTGTAGAAAATAAATCATTTGAAGAAAAAAAAAAAAAAGATCTTATCTTTTAAAAGACATATTCCAAACAAAAATTGCAATACTGTCTCTGGAAACTGGCTGAGGAACAAAGTTTATCACTAATGCATCTTCCAGTCCACAAAAGGGAGGAGCCCCATCTGCTTTCCTTCAGATGGGCACAAATGTAATCATTCACTTCTGGGAAAATGCGTAACACAGCATTCAGAGGAGTGAGGATCATCAAATTTTTCTGCCGTCCCCAATGCAGGAGTGGGGTTTTCTGGCGAACACGGGATATTCTTTCCTTCATAATTAACTACCAGTAAATCTTCCACAGTAAACTGGACCCGCTGCGAATCAGCCATAAAATACCACACCCATTTCCAAGTGACAGCTCAGGCTGCATCAACACTTCAGTTACAAGTTATTTTCAAGCAGTCAATGTTTCAACAAGGGCAAGTTTTAGCCTCTGCCTGGCTTTTTTACAAAAAGAAAACTTTCTCCAGTGAAATCAGTTTTACCTTTTATTCCTCCCCCACCCCAAAGGAACATACACAGATTTCTAATGCCAATAGCATACTGTTTTGAGAAAGGTTTCACAGATTTTTTTTTTTGGCAGGTTTTTCATCTATTGAATTACATTATCAGAACAACGATGCAGCAAGAACAAACGCTGAATTCTGGAAGCAATTCTGAATGAGTGAATGTATTATTGTGAAAAAACACTGTCTTGGATATGCTTTAATCCACAAATTATGGCCCACATGATACAGACTGAACAAGAATTATCTCAGAATATTTGAAAAGAACTATGAAATGAACTAATAAGGACAATAAAGACAACTGCCAGACCAGGTTGGGGTGGGGGAGCAGAAAGGAAGCACCTCCTACTCCACTTTAAAATACACCTGAATCCTCTAGGCACATATAGGCATGTTCCTGCCAATACCTTGCAGCAACTATCTGAACAATTTACAACTTACAAAAGAAGATCCTAAAGAAACACAAAGGCAAGTCAGTGGTTTACAACTTCTGCTTCTACCCACCTCTGAGTTTAAAAATGGAACTTCACTGCAGAATTATCAGGTCCTTTTCTTTAAAGTCACATAGACTAGAAGCATGCCAAAACCACCCAAACCAAAATACTCCCCCCAGAAAAGCCCCAAAATGATGGTGCTCTGAAGAATAGATATATTTTCTTTCTTTGTGCGTATACACATATATATTATTTGTGTGTATATATATGGATATGTTTTGCCTTTATTGTAGCACAGCAGCTGCCCCAACAACTCAGAGCAATAGGAATACCATGCTGAAGAAAGAATTCAAGAAAAAACAATCCGAGATATACATGTGCTACAAAAAAATCTTTTCTTAGAAAACATGAACAGGTTAATTTTTCTTTTTTTTTTTTTTTGCTAAAACCAAGGCGGCAGTGAATTTAATCCAAAACTATCCTTGTAGCACCGTGTTCTCCTTCCTTGCATAACGCAATAATGCCATTAAAAGCACAATGCCCTAATAGCAAGTGAGTGTAGCCGAAGGTAACAGGCTGTTCAGGTTAAAACAGCTCAGCACGAAGACACTACATTTGGCTTAAAGGAATTTCTTTGAAAATGCACCCATTTTGGGGTGACTGTTCACATGCCAAATGTAACTAGGTAAATAATGATGCAGTCTAGTACTGACTGACTGCAGCTACGTTAATGCAGAAAAGAGTATTTATCAGTCCAGGAGGCACAAACTTCTCTTTTCTTTACAGTACTCGTTCCAGTGATTTTGTAAGGTAGAACAGTACGGTGTAGGCAAGGTGAAAAAAGCACTCAGAACAATCAGCCCCATCTTCAGTTTCAAATGGTATCTGTGGAAGCACAAAACGCTAGTATAACACTGTTCTCTTGCAAATGCAATGGGACATGCCCCGCACTATTCGTACCTACACAAACACACCTTGAAACAGGAAGAACTAATGTGGCAGGAGATTGTCAGGCAAACTAAACTGGGACCTGCCAGTAAAGTAACAGAACATGAAGAAATGAACAGTCTATGGGAGAAAAGTTGAGTTAAGTTGAAACAAAGAATAAAGCATATGCTGTGAGGAGATTCCTTTTTCAGAAATGGATTAATACTGTCTTGGTGGACAACAAGTTGACCATGAGCCAGCAATGCACCCTCAAGGCAAAGGTGGCCGACAGCATCCCCGGCCACATTAGGAAAAGCAGGTAGGGTCACCTCCCTCTCTGCTGAGCACTGGTGAAGGCACACATCAAGAGCTGTGTCCAGTTCTGGGCTCCTCAGCACAAGAAACATGTGGACATACTGAAGCAAGTCCATCAAAGGGCCACAAATATGTTTAAGGGACTGGAGTATCTTTCATGTGATGTGAGGCTGAGAAAGCTGGGACTGTTTAGACTGGAAAAGAGAAGGTTCAGGGGGAATCTTATCCTTGTGTACAAATACCTGATGGGAGGGTGTAAAGGAGATGAAGCCAGTAGTGCCTATTGACAGGGCAAGAAGCAATGGGCACAAACTAAATCACATGAAACTCTATCCAAACACAAGAAAAACCTTTTACTGAGAGAGTGGTCAAACACTGGAAGAGGTTGCCCAGGGAGGCTGTGGAGTCTCCATCTTTGGAGATATTCCAGACCTGACAGGACACTGTCCTGTGCAACCTGCTCCAGCTGACCCTGCTTGAGCAGTGGGGTCAGCCCCTTCCAACCTCCATGATTCTGTGTGTTTGGGTTCTGGAGGTCACAAGATAAATGCAGATAGTTCAGAGCCCGAGTCTGAGCGAACAAACTAGATGACAATAAAGAACACAGGTGGTTACAAGAAAAGGCAACAGGAACACAGGCATCACAAAAAGGTTGAATTGTGAGCTCACAACTACTTTGACTATCGTACTGCTTTGTGTTTCCAAAAACTGACTCATCAAGCACCAAAGATTACCTCCTCCTACTTGGAACAAGGCAAGAGAGCAAGGAAAATAAAGCAGCATTCTATGGACAGAAGCTAGTAGATCATCTATCTGGACTCCAAAGAAGAGTGCAAACAAAAGCTTGTGTCATTCTCTGCTATACTACTTTCTGTTTTCCCACTACAGATTCTTGTCTTCCTTAGCCAGAAAAGTCTCCAGTAATTCGTTACAGCATACCTAAAGTGAAAGGAGTATTATTTTCCTGGAAGGAAGGCCAAGAGAAGCCAGAAATCCACACAGGCCATTAACCATTAAAGCCACCATGGATGCTGGGAGGGTGGCACAGAGGAAGACAACCATAAGAATATGCACATAAACTTACCTTTAAGTGTGTAGCTAAACAGAGGGTTTTACACTGGATTTTTATTACAGTATTTGTAAGAAAAGCGAGACAAGGAATCTCCTGCCAGGCCCATTCCTTTGAGAGTTCACAGGTGGTGACTGCCAGTGATCATGACATTAACAGGGAAAATACAAATTCACAACACAGCTCGAGTAAGGACTTTTCAGCTCTTAACCACCAATACACCTGCAGAATGCTATGCTTCCAAAAATCACATTTATTCAGGTGAATTTAATGAAACTTCTGTTTTTGTTAGGAAAAGAAAGAGACATATATTCCATAAGTAGATCACCAGCTTTCTACTTGATGTCCTCTCAACTACACACTCCAAATCTCCAGGGTCATTTCATTTATAGAAATTGCTCTACCCAAGGAAAGAGCAAAGCAAGATCCACAGGGGCTTAGAATTCTGACTCCTATGATCTTCTGTTTGTGAATTATTAAACCTTGCCTGTCACTTTTCGTTGATGTCATACCCCGTTACAACATGAAACCAGTGAAGTGTCAAGCAGTCGCTATTCTCTCCTAGCAACAAAGTCAGCAGTTAAATAGCACACAGTATGCTTAACCCAGACTAGATAACCAAACTCATAGTTCCCTGAAAATCAGCATACCACACTTTATGCCACAAATTGCACTTCTTTTATTGTCTTTCAAACTGGAAGTGGAGGAAAGAACATAAATGAAATTTTCTGGACTGACGCTTTAGAACTGCTTGTGGACTTTTAGTCCCAGTCCAGTAGTTTTATTTTTAAAAGATTGAAAGGGGAAGTCATTAAAGAGGTAGAAAGAGCAAAACTTAATTTCCATCCCTAGGTGACTCAGCAAGATACCACTGCTGGATTCAGATTGTTGTTCTTTTTTTTACCTCAGACATCATACAAAAATGGTAAACGGGAAAGCAGTGTAGAAGCGACCACAGACTTCTACAACAATCACACAAGCAGTTAGAGTTCTAACATCCCACTGAATATGTTTCAAACGACAACAGAAGTAAGGGTAAATGTTCTTGCAGTAGTCTAAGACAACAGCCCTAGGCATATCACCAAAGACACTTCGAACAGAATTCATCCCATGACTCAATTGCAACACAATCGACAGTTTCACTTTGGAAATCATCCAGCTGTACCTCAGTGACAAAACAAGAGTCTGGAGCTATCCCAGTGCAAGTCCAGTTGCAGAAAGTTTTCACACATACAAAATCATAATTGTGTTGAAATGAGGTCACCTGTCCCTCATACAGATGCCGTACCAACAACAGTTGAAAAAGGGGAAAAAAAAAATTGAAAAGAGAAAAATAATGGCTGTCCCTATAAAGACAGGTCATCAGTAACCTAACTTCCAAATTGTAAGAGGCGGCAGAAGAACTTACCACAAACTGAAGAGACAATTCAAACAAGGTTCAACTTTCAGACAGCTCTTTCATGGTTCTAGCAACTGCAGTTACCAAGTACATTTCAAGTGGTATTTGGAAATCTGAGTGACAGGTGTCTTTTTCTCTCTTGCCATTGCTGTCTACCACATAGGAAGGGAGGTTATTCCTTCTTCATTCACACTGCCAGCAGCAGCAGCATTAAACTGCAGTCACGAAAGGTTTTCTTTTCTTTTGGAACTGTACTCTTGGGAGTACGTCCCTACGACATTTATAAAATATAATTACAGATTTATCTTGTTTTGGACAGATTTCTTGGTTATAATACTCAGACTTGAAAGGGATGAAGCAAACAAGATATTAAGCCAGATCTCTTTTATCTAAGGATAAGATTTGCAAAAATCTAAATCCTGGAATTTACAAAACAGTCCTTGTTAATTTCAAGAAGGTCACCCGTGGCCAAACAAAAATACCCAAGGACTAACTGAGATGCTGATAGGCTTCCAAAAGGAAATTTAAACTTCTCTGTCTTCTCTGGGTTACAACTATAGCTAAAATCATTAGCAAAGCATTTTGTCTTTTTTCCCCCAAATTACAATTAAGGTGCATCTACGCAAAACAGTCGAGCCCAGCAGCTTCCAAGATGCCTGACAACCTCAGCTACACTAAGGTTTTTCAAATATGGAAAGGGCTTTTGGCTGGACGGCATGATATGAAATGACTTTTGAACCATTTTCAGTCCACGAGCTCACAACCTTTTGAACGTTAAGCTTATTGACCATAGGTCCTTTTTCCTCCTTAACTTTTGCAGACACTGAGGAAGAGTTCCTGAGTTCACAAACTGAAAACCACCAACTCACAAATGTCTAGTCACCCAAGAAGCATCCAACTGTAGTCGGCACCCAGTTCTGTAGCCTCTGTAGACTCAGTCAAGATTTTGTACCTTGAAAATAATGTTCTTTACACGTGACATCTGCAAGTCAGAAGCTGAAGTACATTTGGAAGGCAGCATGTAGGAAGCTTGAAGTATTCCTGTATATAGTATAATTATTGTGCAAAAAGGTGAAGTTCGGTCTCCAAGATTCTAAAATACATATTACCGTAAGAACCAAATTCCCTTCTCAGTATTTTAAAAGCCTACAATGATTTAGAATTACTTTTATCTGAATGTTTCTACTGTATTCAACATACTTCATTTCATGTTAAGTATCAAAATGGACTTTCCCAAGTGAAGAGAGAAGGTATAGTACTTATCAAAATCGCAAAACAGCACCATCGACCTTACCATTTTCTAAAGCATTAAGACAGTTGTGCCATGTCTACCTGAAAGTCAGTCAAACTTTAAAATGAACTTGAGCAATTTCAGTTGCAGCCACCTCAAACAGAGGATGTTGTTGGTGGACAAGCGACAAGTTAACACAATGCCGTATTTTCAAGGGACAGCCTGTTTCAGAGATGGCCTAAAGCCAAGATCTCAGCTGTCTATCCATCATCAAATATCCCACAGCATGTTTACAAAACTGCAAGCATTTATTTTTGACTTGTTCCCTTCACAACTCTGTCCACCAGAAATAAAATACTTTATATATCTTAATGTGTATTTTACATATTGCTCAATAGTTAATGCATTCCACCGCTGGGTGGAAAAAAAAAAAGAAAGAAAAAAAAAAGCTGCCAGCTGGTTCTTAGGTACAGCTTTTTTAAACTTTACAGGTAGAGGCTGTGGAGTCTCCCTCTCTGGAGATATTCAAGACCCACCTAGACGCGGTCCTGTGCAGCCTGCTGTAGGTGACCCTGCTTCGGCAGGGGGGTTGGACTGGATGACTCCCAGAGGTCCCTTCCAACCCCTAACATTCTGTGAGTCT
>Ga0181612_157811_pt1 | contig 12277 bp, 9 predicted proteins | sample HoacroProtozoa21_FD_119630 | JGI IMG/M metagenome (GOLD analysis project Ga0181612, IMG submission 119630) | Hoatzin crop microbial communities from Cojedes, Venezuel. Combined Assembly of Gp0051906, Gp0051904, Gp0051908 | reverse complement strand
GTGCCGGTGGGCAAGGACCAGGAGCAGCATCTGGAGCTGACGAGGCGGTTTGCGCGGCGGTTTAACTCGTTCTATAAGACGGACTATTTCAAAGAGCCGCAGAACTTTAACTGGGGCAGTGCTCCGGTGAAGGTGCCTGGCCTGGACGGTAGCGGCAAGATGGGCAAGAGCGAGGGCAACTGCATCTATCTGGTGGATGACGAGAAGACGATCCGCAAGAAGGTGATGCGCGCTGTGACCGACGGCGGTCCCACCGAGCCCAATCAGCCGATGGCCGAGCCGGTGCAGAATCTGTTCACGATCCTAAAGCTGGTGGGCACGCAGGACAAGGTGGAGTACTTCACCGAGGCGTATAACAATTGCTCGATCCGCTATGGCGACCTGAAGAAGGAGATTGCCGAGGACATCGTGGCGCTGACGTCGCCGATACGCGAGCGCATCATGGATATCGAGAACGACAGTGCCTATCTGCACCGCGTGGTGGAGTCGGGTGCCGAGCGTGCTCGCAAACGTGCTGCCGAGACACTGGCGGCCGTGCGTGAGATCATGGGTATCAAGCCCTTCTGATACGACGCGGCAAGCGAGGGATGATTGACTGAAACGAGAGCGGGCAGATGGTCACGAGGGGCGACGATGAGCGGTATATGGCGCGGGCGCTGCAGTTGGCGCGTCTGGGTGCCGGACGTGTGTCGCCTAACCCCATGGTGGGGGCTGTGATCGTGTGCGACGGGCGCATCATCGGCGAGGGTTGGCACCGCAAGTGGGGCGAGGGCCATGCCGAGGTGAATGCCGTGGCCAGTGTGCGCGAGGAGGATCTGCCACTGCTGGGACGTAGCACGCTGTATGTGACGCTGGAGCCGTGCTCGCACTATGGCAAGACGCCGCCGTGTGCGCGGCTGATCATCGAGCGCGGCATCGGGCGCGTGGTGGTGGGTACGCTGGACCCCTTCGTGAAGGTGTCGGGGCGCGGTGTAGCCATGCTGCGCGAGGCGGGCGTTGAGGTGACGGTGGGCGTACTGGAGGATGAGTGCCGTGCGGTGAATCATCGATTCCTGACGGCGCACACACTGGGGCGACCGTGGGTGCAGCTGAAGTGGGCCCAGACGGCTGACGGGATGATTGCTGCCGAGGTGGGGTCGGGCGAAGATCCGTTGAAATTATCGACACCGCTGACGATGCGGCTGATGCACCGGCAGCGGGCGCTGTGTGACGCGATGGTTGTCGGGGCGACGACGGTGAAGCGCGACAATCCGGCATTGACCACCCGCCAATGGCCTGGGCGCAACGCCCTGCGCGTGGTGCTGGACCGGCAGCTGTCGATACCGGCTGACAGCCGGCTGCTGACCGATGGCGGGGCAACGGTGGTGTATAACGGCAAACGTAACGCCAGCGAGGGGGCCGTGGAGTGGGTGATGCTCGACACCAGCGACCCGATGACGTGGCTGCGCGACCTGTATGGCCGCGGGGTGACGAGCGTGATGGTGGAGGGCGGCACGGTGGTGCTGCAGCAGCTGATCGATGCCGGCGCCTGGGACGAGGCGCGCATCGAGGTGAGCCCGCGACGGGTGGAACGAGGCGTGGCGGCGCCCGTGATAGGCGGCTGCCTGCAACGGCGGTGGCACATCGACGGCAACGAAATCACGATCGTGAGCAGGCTGAGCAACGGCGGGCAAAGCGGGGAAGCACGTTAAAAAGGTGTAAAAAACGGCGATTTAGCGTTTATTATCTTTAACGTGTGCGTGAAATTCGGCCCGAAATATTACCTTTACGGGCTGAAAATGTGGATTAACGCCCGCAAAAACGTCAAAACCGGCCCCGTTACCCATTTTTTTTGTAATTTTGCAGTTTGGAAATCAAGTAAACGGAAGGTTACTGAATTATAAGGATATAATGGCGACAAAGAACTGGCTATACCACCTGTTGTTGATGGTAGTGACGGCACTGACGGTGACGTCGCTGGCGTCGTGCAACGATGACGATGACGACGACGATGTCTATACCTATAGCGAGAGTGAAATGACGACGCTGATCACGGGATTTGCCCTGAACGAGGACGATGACGTGATGGACAATCTGGACTCGGTGTTTTTCACGATCGATGTGGATAACGGCCTGATTTATAACGCTGACTCGCTGCCTGCTGGCACGGATGTGTCGAAGCTGGTGGTGACGATGGACTTCATGAACACGGTGAGCAGCGCGGTGTTTAGCATCAAGGGCGGGACGGTGCAGAGCGACACGACGATCAACTACTCGACGTCGTCGACCGACAGCATCGACTTCACGGGCACGGTGACGCTGACGGTGACGTCGTATGACCAGACGCGCGTCAAGGACTATAGCGTGAAGGTGAACGTGCACAAGAGCAATCCCGACAGCCTGACGTGGCATGCCGACTGGCGCCGCGACCTGCCTGGCACGTCGAGCGCGGCTACGGCCAGCAAGACGGTGGTGCAGGGCCTGATCTATCGCTGCCTGACGCTGGACGGCGGGCATTATATCCTGGCCAGCGCGATCGAGCCCAACCAGGAGGAGTGGGCCGTGGACACGCTGCAGCTGGCGTTCACGCCGCAAGTGGCATCGCTGGCTGCGACCGACGAGGCGATGTGGATGCTGGACACGGACGGCGAGCTGTACAGCTCGGAGGACGGCCTGACGTGGAGCGACTGCAACGTGCAGTGGCACAGCATCGTGGGCGGCTATGAGGACCGCGTGCTGGGCATCAAGAGCGACGGCACGGCCTATTATCATGACGAATATCCGGCACGCGACGGCATGGTGCCGACGGTGATCGAGACGGGCTTCCCCATCGAGGGCTCGTCGCAACTGGTGGCTGCCGACAACGCGTGGACGGTGAGCAACCAGTCGATCATGGTGGGCGGTGTGGACAGCAACGGCAATCTGGTGAACGAGGTGTGGGGCTATGACGGCGCACGCTGGGGCCAGATCACCGACGATCACGGCGACACGCTGCCGGCCCTGAAGGGTGCGGCGCTGGTGCCGTATTATACCTATAAGCACCTGAGCGGCACGCTGCGTTATTCGAAGCAGGTGACGTGGTTTGTGATCGGCGGCACGCTGGCCGACGGATCGCTGAACAATGTGGTGTATATATCGCGTAATCAGGGCATTGGTTGGGCGGCTGCCGACAGTGTATGGCAGATGCCGGCCCACATCCCCGCAATGACGGGCGCACAGGCGTATGTTAACAGCGAGACGCTGTATGCCTCGAACTCGGGCAGCGGCGCGCCGCGCCGTGTGGCAACGCTGGTGACGTCGTGGGAGTGCCCGTACCTCTACCTGTTTGGCGGCTATGACCGCGAGGGGGCGCTGCTGCGCAACGTGTGGCGCGGGGTGTATCTGCGCTTGAGTTACTATCCACTGTATTGACGCGAGGAGTGTGACTGATGAAGAAGCTATTGCTCATAGTGGCTGTGATGATGCTGTGGACGGCGGTGCCGGCTGCAGCACAGTCGTACAAATATGAGGTGGGTCCGTCGCTGGGCATGACGGGCTATCTGGGCGATGTGAACAACAGCAACGTGTTTAAGCACCCTGGTTTCACGATCGGGGGGCTGTTTCGCTATGTGCATAACAGCCGTTGGGCGTTCAAGGCCAACCTGAACTATGCGATGATCAGCGGCGACAGCAAGGACATCGACACCCAATTTCCCGAGGATGCGCAGTTTGACTTCACGTCGAACCTGATAGACCTGGGCCTGACGGCGGAGTTTAACTTCCTGAACTTCGGCAAGGGTCCGCTGTATAAGAAGTATAAGCCCATCAGCCCGTATATGGTGGCTGGCGTGGGCTTTGTGTTTGCCATGTGCGACGGTCACAACGCGGCGTCGTTCACGGTGCCGATCGGCGTGGGCGTGAAGTATAAGTTCAAGGAGCGCCTGAACCTGTCGATGGAGTTCACGATGCGCAAGGAGTTTAGCGACCGCATCGATAACCTGAGTGACCTGAACGGCATCAAGCACTCGTTTGCCAAGAACACGGACTGGTATTCGTTCATATCGCTGTGTGTGACCTACGAGTTCGGCAAGCGGTGTGTGCGCTGCAACTATATTGATTAATATCAAACGAGATAAGGAATCATGTCGTATACCGATCAAATAAAGGCGCTGGACGCGAGCCGCATACCGCAGCACGTGGCCATCATCATGGACGGCAACGGCCGTTGGGCGAAGCAGCACGGCCAGGAGCGTTCGTTCGGTCACGAGAGCGGCGTGGCGACGGTGCGCCAGGTGACCGAGGTGGCGAGCGAGATGGGCGTGAAGTATCTGACGCTGTACACCTTCTCGACCGAGAACTGGAACCGCCCGAAGGATGAGGTGGACGCGCTGATGAACCTGGTGGTGGTGTCGATTGAGCAGCAGACGCCCGACCTGATCAAGAACAACGTGCGTCTGACGATGATCGGCGACATCGACCGTATGCCGGAATATGCGGCGAACCGGTTGCGCAAGTGCATGGCGGACACGAGCGTGTGCACGGGCATGGTGCTGTGTCTGGCGCTGAGCTACTCGTCGCGCTGGGAGCTGGTGGAGGCTTGCCGCGCGATCGCACGCGAGGCGGCTGCCGGCACGCTGAAGGCCGACGAGATCGACGACGCGACGGTGAGCGCTCACCTGATGACGCGCGACATGCCGGATCCCGACCTGCTGATACGCACGGGCGGCGACCTGCGCATCAGCAACTATCTGCTGTGGCAGATAGCGTATAGCGAACTATATTTTATATCGAAATATTGGCCCGATTTCACCAAGGAGGACTTTGTGGCGGCAATAGCCGACTATCAGGCGCGCGAGCGCCGCTATGGTAAAACGAGCGAACAGGTAAAAGAGACTAATGAAGATTAACGCAGCAACAATCAGGCATGGCGTGGCCGTGGCGGTGGCAGTGATGTCGCTGGCACCGACGGCGGTGCGTGCCCAGGAGACGCGAACTGTTAACGACACGATCTACAATCCGAAGATTGTCTTCACGGGCGTACCGACCAAATATGAGATTGCGGGCATCCGCGTGGAGGGCGTCGATAACTATGAGGACAACATGGTGATAGGCTACAGCGGGCTAGCTGTGGGCCAGCGCATCGACATCCCTGGCGACGACCTGAAGGCTGCTGCGAAGCGATTTTGGCGTCAGGGCCTGTTCTCGAAGGTGCAGATTGCGGTCGAGAAGATCTACGGCGACCAGGCGTGGCTGGTGTTTAACCTGCGCCAGCAGCCGCGCGTGTCGAAGATCAACTATAACGGCATGAAGGGCGGCGAGCGCAAGGACATCGAGCAGCGTTTGGGCTTCCAGCTGGGCAGCCAGATGACGGCTAACATCGCCGACCGCATCAAGCAGATCGTGGAGAAGTACTATGCCGACAAGGGCTTTGAGAAGGCCACCTGCGAGGTGGTGCAAGAGCCCGACCTGAGCAAGCAGAACGAGGTGATTGTCAACATCAACGTGGACAAGCACGACAAGATCAAGGTGCACAAGATCTATATCGACGGCAACGAGGTGCTGAGCGACAGCAAGATCAAGCGCACCATGAAGAAGACCAACGAGAAGAAGAGCCTGTGGAAGATCTTCAGCCAGAAGAAGTTTGTGCGCAGCGACTATGAGGACGACAAGCAGCGCATCATCGACAAGTATAACGAGAAGGGCTACCGCGACGCGGTGATCACCGCCGACAGCGTGGTGAACTATGACGAGAAGAATGTGGACGTCTATCTGACTGTGGACGAGGGTAAGCGCTACTACATCAACGACATCACGTGGGTGGGTAACACGGTGTATCCGAGCGTGATATTGGACGAGATATTGGGCATCAAGAAGGGTGACGTGTATAACCAGAAGATGCTGAACAAGCGCACGCAGGAGGACGATGACGCGGTGGCTAACCTGTATCTGAACAACGGTTACCTGTTCTATCAGCTGATCCCCATCGAGAGCAAGATCCAGGGCGACAGCATCGACCTGGAGATGCGCATGTATGAGGGCAAGCAGGCCCGCATCAACAAGGTGGTGATCAACGGTAACGACCGCCTGTATGAGAAGGTGGTGCGCCGCGAGCTGCGCGTGCGCCCGGGCGACCTGTTCAGCAAGGACGACCTGATCCGCTCGGCGCGTGAGATCGCGCAGACGGGTCACTTTGACCCTGAGAAGATGGATATCCGTCCCGAACCGAATGCCGATAACGGCACGGTGGACATCATCCTGAACCTGGAGAGCAAGGCTAACGACCAGGTGGAGCTGTCGGCCGGTTGGGGCCAGACGGGTGTGATCATCAAGGCGGCGCTGAAGTTCACCAACTTCTCGATCCAGAACCTGTTCCATCCGTCGTCGTTCAAGGGTCTGATCCCGCAGGGCGAGGGCCAGACGTTCACCATCAGCGCACAGACCAATGCCAAGTATTATCAGGCCTACAGCGTGTCGTTCCTGGATCCGTGGTTTGGCGGCAAGCGTCCCAACTCGCTGTCGGTGTCGGGCTTCTACAGCCGTCAGACAGGTATCAACTCGTCGTACTATAACCAGCTGTATCAGAACGCACTGTATAACTACTACAACAGCTACTATGGCAGCAGCTACTACAACAACTACGGCTACTATAACAGCAGCAGCTACTATGAGAACGCCTACGACCCCAACAAGTATCTGCAGATGGCAGGTGTGACGGTGGGCTTCGGTAAGCGTCTGAAGTGGCCTGACGACTACTTCACGTTCACGGCGACGCTGGGTTACCAGTGGTATAGCCTGAAGAACTGGGAGTATCTGTACTATATGAACAACGGTGTGTCGAACTCGATCGTGCTGGGTCTGAACCTGACGCGCAGCAGTATCGATAACCCGCTGTACACGCGCAAGGGTAGCACGTTCACGCTGAGCTTCAGCGCGACGCCGCCGGCGAGCCTGTTTGGCAAGAAGAATTGGGAGGCGTTGAGCCAGAGCAACACCGACGCGTCGAAGCGCGAGCTGTATAAGTGGATCGAGTACTGGAAACTGAAGTTCCAGGCCCGCACCTACACGCCGCTCACCGACCCGGACGGCCGGTGGACGCTGGTGCTGATGACGCGTGCCGACATCGGCCTGCTGGGCAGCTGGAACAAGTGGCTGAAGTCGCCGTTTGAGACCTTCTATGTGGGCGGTGACGGTATGTCGGGCAGCTACACGTATGCGACCGAGACGATCGCGCTGCGCGGCTATGAGAACGGTATGTTCACGCCCTATGGCTACGAGGGCTATGCTTATGACCGCTTCGTGATGGAGCTGCACTTCCCGCTGATGCTGTCGCAGAGCGCGACCATCTATCCGCTGGTATTCGTCGAGGGCGGTAACGCCTGGACGAGCGTGAAGGATTTTAACCCGTTCAGCATCAAGCGTTCGGCTGGTGTTGGTGCCCGCATCTATCTGCCGATGATCGGTATGATGGGTATCGACTGGGGCTACGGTTTCGACACCGTGTTCGGCGAGAAGGGTGGCAGCAACTTCCACTTCGTGCTGGGTCAGGAGTTCTAATGAAATTAACTTAAATTAGTTAAACTGCGAAATAAACGATTTTCGGGAGCGAAAGTCTAAGAGAGTGACTTTTAAAAACATTGGAAGAAGGAATATGAAAAAGTTATTAATGATCGCCGTTGTGCTTGCCGCCGGATTTATGACGGCCCAGGCGCAGAAGTTTGCCCTCGTTGACATGGAGTATGTGCTGAAGAACATTCCGGCCTATGAGATGGCCAACGAGCAGTTGAACCAGGTGTCGCAGCGCTGGCAGCGCGAGGTCGACGAGCTGAAGAAGGAGGCCGACACGATGTACAAGAACTATCAGGCCGACATGGTGTTCCTGACCGACGACCAGAAGAAGAAGAAAGAGGCCGAGATCACCGAGAAGGAGAAGGAGGCCCAGCAGCTGCAGTACAAGTACTTTGGCCCGCAGGGCGAGCTGTTCAAGAAGCGTCAGTCGCTGATCAAGCCGATCCAGGACGACGTGTATAACGCGGTGAAGAAGGTGAGCGAGGAGCGTGGTTTCCAAGTGATCTTTGACCGTGCGAGCAGCCAGAGCATCATCTTTGCCAGTCCGCGCATCGACGTGAGCAACGAGGTGCTGGAGAAGATGGGCTATAAGTAAATCATCCCACCACATGCCGCGCATCGCCGGCCGCACACCAAGAGGGGGCCGGCGATGTGTTGGCGTGATTGAAGAAGAGAAAGAGTAAAACACTAAATATCAACAACAAAACAACAAACAAAACAACAACAACGAAAAAAAATTTTTTACGTCATGTTTAAGAGAATTATGCTCATAGCCCTTGCGGCTACCACGATGTGCCTGGCGGCACACGCCCAGAAGTTCGGTTACTGCAACACGAGCGAGATCTTTAACGTTATGCCCGACAAGGCGACTGCCGAGAGCACGTTGAAGACGGCATCGGACAAGTATGAGGCCGAGTTCAAGAACCTGCAGGACGCGTTCCAGAAGAAGTATGACGAGTATGCTGCCCAGGAGCAGGATGCAAGCACTCCGCAAGCCATCAAGGACCGTCATCAGCAGGAGTTGCAAGAGGAGTACACCAAGATTCAGAACTTCCAGCAGACGGCTGCTCAGGACCTGCAGCGTCAGCAGGAGACCCTGCTTGCTCCCATCACGCAGAAGATCCAGAACGCCATTCAGGCTGTGGGCGCCGAGGGTGGTTACACCTTCATCTTTGACCAGGCCGCTGGCTCGATTCTGTACACCGGCAGCAATGCCGAGGACGTGAGCTCGAAGGTGAAATCGAAGCTGGGTATCCAGTAATATAACCCATCTGAGAGCGTGACGCTCGCGCACGGGGGTGGAGAGAGTCCCCCGCTGGCGCATCGGTCCGCTTAACCCCATCAGGCCCCTGCCGGCAACCTAGCCGCGCGGGGGCTTGCTGCGTCAGTAATCGGGCGGTCGGGAATGCTAAAGCCTGCAAAATGTGACAAAAACGGGGGTGAGTTGGGGTGATATCGGCGAGAAATGGTTAATTTTGCAACATCATTGACCACTAAAAGCCAAACTAAACAATGAGAAAACGCATGATCATGAGTGTTGCCGCCGTCCTGGTGCTGGGATGGGTGACACTGCTGGCTGGGGTGCGCGAGGACTTTGCCGCCAATCCGCGCCTGAGCGCCAACAACTATCAGGCCTATCCTGACCGCGACCTGCCGGCGATGCCGGCTGCACCGGCGGGCTATGAGCCGTTTTTCATCAACCACTATGGCCGTCACGGCAGCCGCTGGCTGATCGGCTACGGCAACTATGCCTATCCCGTGCGGCAGCTTGAGAAGGGCGAGCGCGCGGGCAAGCTGACGGCGCGCGGCCGCGAGGTGCTGGACATCCTGCGGCGCCTGTACGACGACTGCCAGGGCCGCGAGGGCGAGCTGAGCGATCTGGGCCACGAGCAGCATCAGGGCATCGCACGGCGGATGTATAACAACTTCACGCCGGTGTTTGCCGACGGTGCTCCGATCGAGGCCCGCTCGACGGTGATCATCCGCTGCATCCTGTCGATGCAGAACGAGGTGGACGTGCTGTCGTCGCTGAATCCGCGGCTGAACATCACCACCGACGCCAGCCAGGCGACGATGTACTACATGAACTACACGGACACGGTGGTGAAGCCCCTGCGCGAGCGCTGCTATCCCATGCAGCGTAAGTACCGCGACAAGTGGGTCAATCCCAAGCACATGCTCAAGCGTCTGTTCACCGACCAGCGGTGGGCGCGTGACAGCATCACCGAGCCGACGCAGCTGATGCTGTCGCTGTTTGAGATTGCGGGCAACATGCAGAGCCACCATGCGTGGGAGGATGTGGACCTGTATGACCTGTTCAGCAAGGACGACATCTACAACGTGTGGCGCTATAACAACCTGCGGTGGTACATCCTGTCGGGCGAGACGCCGCTGACCGAGTGCCGCGTGGACTATATGGAAGCCAACCTGGTGCGCAACCTGATCGAGGACGCTGACCGTGCGATCATGCGCGGGCGCAAGTTTGACAGCGAGGGCCGTCTGCAGTCGGCGGGTGCGTCGCTGCGGTTTGGGCACGAGAGCGTGGTGCTGCCGCTGTGCTGCCTGATGGGGCTGAACGGCGCCGACTACCGCACGACCGACGTCGAGACGCTGGACCGCTATTGGCAGAGCTACAAGATCTTCCCGATGGCTGCCAACGTGCAGCTGGTGTACTTCCACACCGCTGCCAGCGACGACGTGCTGGTGCTGCCGCTGCTCAACGAGCGCGTGGCGACGCTGCCGGTGAGCACCGACGCGGCACCCTATTATCACTGGCGTGACGTGCGCGACTATCTGATCAACAAGCTTTCACAACAACCTGTCATCACTCCTGCTGCATCATGAAACACCTAGCACTGACCCTGATTGCGGCCGTTGCCGCGCTGACCCTGTGTGCCACGACACCTCACGAGCAGGTGACGACCAAGTTTGACCGTTCGGGCAGCAACCACTATAGCTACCCCTACCCTGCCGACGTGCAGGTGCCGGCGCTGACAGCGGCTCCGGCGGGCTATGAGCCGTTCTATATTGACCACTACGGGCGTCACGGCAGCCGCTGGCTGACCAACGCCAAGAGCTATAACCGGCCGGTGAACGAGCTGACCAAGGCGCGCGATGCGGGCAAACTGAACCTGCAGGGCGAGCTGCTGCTCAAGCAACTGACCAAGGTGCGCGAGGCATCGCAAAAACGCGCGGGCGACCTGACCGACGTGGGTGCCGAGCAGCACCGCCAGATCACCGAGCGGATGTACCGCAACTTCCCGAGCGTGTTTGCGGGCGATGCCCGTGTGGACGCACGTTCGACGGTGATCATCCGCTGCATCCTGTCGATGCAGAACGCCACGCTGACGCTGCGGACGCTGAATCCGCAACTGCGCATCACCACCGACGCGAGCTATCACGACATGTACTACATGGGCTGGGGCTACGGCGAGGACACGCTGGCCAACGACCTGCGCAAGTCGGTGGACCGCATCAGCAACGCGCTGTACCGCGAACGGGTGCATCCCGAGCGGTTTATCGCCCAACTGGTGACCGACACGGCGTGGGCCGCCGCCAACATGAACTGCCAGCAGCTGATGCGCGACGTGTTTGACGTGGGCGGATCGCTGCAGGGACACCATCAGTTTGACGACATGTCGCTGTATCAGTATTTCACCAGCGAGGAGATCTTTGAGCTGTGGCGGCTGAAGAACATCTATTGGTATATCCACTGGGCGAATGCGCCGCAGAACGGCAACCGCATGCCGTTTATCGAGCGGGCGCTGCTGCGCAACATGATCGCGTCGGCCGACGAGGCCATTGCCAGCGGTGAGCGCGGCGCGGCGTTGCGTTACGGCCACGAGACGTGCCTGATGCCGCTGGCGAGCCTGATGGAGCTGGACAGCGTGAACTATAGCTGCGACGACCTGCTGACGCTGCACGAGCACTGGCAGGACTTCAACATCTTCCCGAAGGCGTGCAACGTGCAGATGGTGTTCTATCGCCCCGTGGGCAGCAGCGGAAACCGTGCCGACGACATCTTGGTGAAGGTGCTGCTCAACGAGCACGAGGCGAAGCTGCCGGTGGCGACGGTGGACGGGCCCTATTGCCGCTGGAGCGACTTGAAGCGGTATTATGAGCAGAAGCTGGAGCGCGTGATCGACTGGAGCGTAAAGCCGTGATCGCGGCGCGTTGACAGATAACGACAGCGCGAGCGGGAGCCGACCGATGAATGGAGGTCAGTTCCCGCTCGCTGTGTTGTCAAAAGGGGGTGTGTCCCCTGCCCTACTCGCCCATCAGGTCGCGCATGATGTCGAGGGCGGAGCGCATATCGGCCGGCTCGATGGTCTGGGCGACGCGGTAGTCGCCAACAGCGGCCAGCAGGGTGCAGTTGATCTCGCCGGCGGTGCTCTTCTTGTCGTGGCGCATGGCGTCGATCAGGGCGTCGTAGTCGTCGCAGGTGATGCCTGTGGGACCGTAGTGACGGCTGACGAAGCGCGCCAGGGCGTAGAGGTCGTCGCTGGGGAAATGCAGGCGCATGTGCGAGAGCACGGCCTCGGTCACCAGTCCCCAAGCCACGGCATAACCATGCGGCACGGGGCAATCGCGTTGCAGGCGCAGTGCCTCGATGGCGTGACCCACGGTGTGGCCCAAATTGAGGGCCTTGCGCTCGCCGCCCTCCCGGGGATCGCGGTCCACAATGCGCTGCTTGACCCGAACGGCGGCCTGCACCTGCTGCAACAGGGCAGCATGGTCGATGGGCGCATCGAAG
>Ga0181612_155209_pt1 | contig 12277 bp, 12 predicted proteins | sample HoacroProtozoa21_FD_119630 | JGI IMG/M metagenome (GOLD analysis project Ga0181612, IMG submission 119630) | Hoatzin crop microbial communities from Cojedes, Venezuel. Combined Assembly of Gp0051906, Gp0051904, Gp0051908 | reverse complement strand
TTTTTTACTCTTTTTTTTTTCAAAAAAAGTCTTCCCAGATGTGTTAAAATTTGAGGTACTTTGTGTCTTGAATCCTTTGTCACTTCACAACAGACCCCACACCTCTTTTTTCATTACCTAAATAAAAGCAGGGTATCAAGAATTAAAATGTTGCACCCTGGACTAACAAAGAGTATTCAGCTCAGCAGAGAAATATGCTACTTTCTACTGTGTTTCGCAACCTAGACAAAAAAATGGGGTGGGAAAGTCACTGGGAGGAGAGAGAAGAGGAGCAGCTCTAGAGTAGAAAGGGGAAAGTCTGTCCAATTGCGCATTTCTGGGAGGGATGCGATGGAAGCACTCCTACCTCTGCATTTCTTTAGGCGTGTCATCTTTGACTCAGAAGCTTTCCACCAGTGAAATTCAAGGAATTTATAAACTTTTCCAGTGTTTCAAGAGCATATAGGAGAAATACAGCCTTTAATCCATCACATACAGGCAGAACATATGCAGCAGGCTCCACACCCTCTAGAAGCCTTGGCAACATACTTGTACCTGGGAAATTCCAGGCAGGAGCAGGGCCACGCTGTTCCCGCTTGCTGCCATCACACCCGCAGAGCCAGAACGCCAGCCTGAACGCGCTGCTGCCCAGCGTTCTGCAACACCCTGCAGAGCAGCTGGGATCCCGGCAGGTGAGGCCGGCTCTTGATGTTACTTCTGCAGGTGGCAGACAGGCAGTGCGGCCCCCCAGCAAGCTGCTCTCATTCTCCCATGGAGCAGTCCCACTGTTCTCAGTGACGGCTGCTGGTATGGAGCGTGTTCAGAGGAGCAGAGCACTGGCCAGTCCACGGGGGATGAGTAAATGAGATTTTTCCCCCCCCCCGCCTCTCTCTCCCAGAAAAACAAGCTTCCTGTCCTTATTGCTTGGTGAGAAAATAGTCCAGAGTTGTGAATACAAATATCATGCAGCAAAGTTTATGTTCTGTATTTTCAGTTCTTTTTAAGTCAGTAACTCAAAGCATATACTAGGCCAGGACATACTGCTAGTTCAAATGTCAAGGCAATTTCCTAAGAACACACATCAAAGGCCTTACCTGGTGGAACCTCAGAGAAGTCTACCTTGTGCTGCTAATGTCAGGGAAAGAATTAAACCAATTTTTTATCAACTGAGGACCGTGTTCTTAGAGTTGGGTCTCAGTCCCCTCTGCTGGCAAGTCCACACTCCTCAAGGCTACTGTCCCCCAGCAGTGAATAGATACTTTCAGTTTGGTTTCCAACGCATCAAACTTTCCAGTGAAGTGGTTCTTTGCATTTCACCTGTACCTTTTAACATCACGCAGACAGATTCTGTCCTCTCATCTGCTGGCTCGCAAGTGGAGAAAACCATCAAAATCAAACAGAAAAACAGCATGCTGTGTTGCATGACCACACAGTGGGCTCCCACAGCCCATATCAGTATAGTACCAGTTATACTCATCTAGTGTTGTGTACATAGCAGTGCTTTCACCAGAGCTAACTGATAAAGAGCACAAGTTAGCTGGGAGATAGATCAGTGCTCTCTAGTCCTTACTGACTGTTGTGTTAAAAGTCTCCACAGGAGATGTGTTATTTCACTAGGAAGCCACTTTGCCCAGTGAAATTAGAGTGCCAGGGTCTCAGATGACTATGTGGCTCTTGGCTGTAAGGTCACAATAGCTTTCTTGCTAAGTCCAGCTTCTTTTCTCTGTTGTACCAGATCAGTCTGACGGATTTTGTGGGATTTTAATTTTTCCTGAGAGCCTACTGTATTTATAGGCAAAAAATACTGTTTTGTCCTTTCCCCCCCCAGTTCTGTAAAATAGCTCCACCTTTTAGGGGTCTGCACTAGATTTTGTAATACTACAGAGAATCGTTGATTTGCAGAGGAATGCGCAGAGTAGAAGCGGCGTCCTTTGCAACAACCCCCCACCCTTCAACCTCTGTAAAGTTCCCTTCACACACTTCCAAAACACTCTGTTTGAGAGGCAAAGCACTCACAAAGCTTAACATTACATTAAGCTTTTTTCCCCTTTGTTCTGGAGTGTGCATTTTGAGGCAGGGTTGTTAAGCAAGGAAAATAACAAAAGATCCTCTGCAGAAAAGGTCATTTTCTGGCAGGAGTTTCAGTTCATACCTATTAAATGCTCACGTGGAGCTTGTTTTACTGTTTGCTTGTTTTAAAACTAGAAACAACATTCAGTTACATATTCAGAATTTGTATGTCACGTTTCAGCCTGGGGCATATTTTTACGGTTAAGTTATAAACCCTTAAATTAAGAATTTATCATAAAAAATACACGACAACTCCCTAGCAATAACATTGCAAACAACATTACTATAATGATAAAAATTATTAAATGCTATCATTCTGTTCAAGACATTGCCAACAGATTTTGTGTTAACTGCCTGCAATTAAAGGTCTGTCTTTTTTAATAGCAACATATTAGTATGAATTCTGCCAGTACTTTCGTAGCTTCCAAAATATTATTAAAACAAATCAGGGGGAGAAAGAGTAACACAAACAGGGAAACAGGCTGTTTCACAATTATAAAAGCCCTTGGCAATAGACAGTTCAGTTTTAGTATAAATGTGAATTTCTTAATACAGGTTACCCACAGTAGCAGACAAGATGAGTTCTGTACTAACCTGATTTAACATGCATGCCTGGGAGTACTGAGCATTCAGCACAGGATACTCTGTAACCTCTAGGAGCATCCTAACGAACCGGGGGAGCAAGATCAGACTAAAATAAACACATAAATTTTTTTTTTAAAGCATGACAGGCAAGCAGCAAGAAGATTTGTTCAGGCAGTATGTTGCTTTTTTTTTTTTCAAGTCTATTCATTACTCTACAAATAAGTTAGCTAATTGCTAAATAACAACAAAAGAGAGACACTAATTAGAGTAGTGGCTTTGACATCTGTGTGTATTCTAAGTTAAAACTTAATTACAAGTTAAAACTATGTTGTTTTATTGATGTGTACTTCGCATTTTTAGCCCTTTAAACATTAAATGGAGGTTCACTTAGGAAGGGACATTACAATAAAACATTTAAATACACTGCTAATTTTCTCCTCTAGTTAGTGATACTCGCCTTTCTCCTGACCCAGACACTAGCAAAAAAAAAGCAAAATGAGAAACCTGCCAAACATGAGCAAATATTTCCACCTTCTTTCTACAGTAAATTATTGTCTCTGAATTGCCACTCTTCTTATTCCAGTTTTATTCTTTTCATTCGTTGGCAAGGGAATTCATATGTTCCAGCCCCTTTCCTCCCCCCCAACAATGATACTCTGCTAATAAACTCTTACTGCCTTTTTCTGTCAATCAAAACCACTGCATAAATCGCTGCCTAGGAATCCTCGCCATTCAGACACACGTACTGCTGACCCCCCTTGGGAACAGCGAGCAGAACCCTGTGCCAATCAGCAATTACAAGATAATGGTACTAAAAAGCCTGAACCTGGGAGTTATTCAGTTGCTCTGCCAACCCTTGCAGGACTCTCATGTGCCTGGGAATTAAGTAATTAACAGACTAATTTATTGTTCAGTATAAAGGATTTCCATCTCTCTAGTCAGGTCTGACATCATCAAAACTCACCACCTCATCAGCAGATGCCAATTGTTTGTCCGCATTTCCAAAAGACAAAGAAAGCCATGAAAACATTGCTTCATAGCTCATGTTTGCTTTGAAAAACAAAAAATCGCTGTCACAATTTGAGTATTGCCATCCAATGCAAACACACATGCCTGATCTTCTCGAGTACTCTTCAGTAAAGGGAGATCTAAATTCGCAAGACCTTTGGAGAAACCAAAGCTGTAATTAAAGCAGGCTGCTGACACATTGATGCTCCTCACTCTGCAAAGTAAAGGATGAATCTGGTTTTAACCTGATGACTAATTTCATTGACCATTGTGCAGACCACATGGCATAACCTAGAACATTTTGCCTACAGGAGCCAGATCATTGCTGCAAAGAGAGAGGAAGATTTAACTACTGATGGCAGTGAACATTGCTGCTTTAACTTACAGTTCAAGGTGTAGCCAAGAGATTAGTGTTCAAACACAGTATTACAACCTGTGGTTTCTGGCTGACACACAGTATTAAAGACTCATCTGCATTACAAATACATGTGTTTAAACACGAGGAGGAGAGGTTACACTAGCCGAAGCAATAACTGCAATGTTATAGTGGTTGAAGGGAAATTGTGTTCAACTTCATGGATTAAACCCTGGTGGAGAAAAACTTTCTGCTCCTTTGCTCTACGTATTTTCTTCCAGCGCAAGGAAGTCTGTCAGTTGGTCTTTGCAGAATCTGAAGGAAGGAATCAGCCAGATTTGCAATGTAGAAAAGAAAAAATATCCAACTAAAATTAGGGAAGAAAGAGTGTGTATTAGAGACATGAAATCTTCACTGAAGATTTTTTAAGAACAAATAGGATAAACACCTGTTGGGAACCAGCCAGGTACTCCCATTCCTGCCTCAGTTCAGGGTTCCTGACCAGCTGGTCTCTTGAGACAGCTCCAACTCCGATACCTTCAGGATTTTAGTATTTACGATGTTGTTCCTGAACCCCTCCTGGTCCAGTCACATCACTCAAATCAGTCTCACCAGCCAAAGTATAAAACATGGCAAAATGATCCCATGGCTCTGGGCTGTTATGGAGCAGGAGAAAGAGTCAAAAGACGACTGCTGGGGCTGAGAGGGCTGATCAGCCTGGGGGGTGGCAAGGAAGGTGGATTTACCAAAAAAAAGAAGCAATTGTAGAACATCCCCGAGAGTCTCTGAAGACTAAGCCATGCTTTCCTGGCTTTGACAGAGGAGAACTTCCTTTACAGTTCTTGGTGGAGGAGGCAAGAAGGAGCTTTAAGAATGGTGAGTTTGTTAAATCTAAAAAGAAATGTTATTAAAAGAAAAGGGAAAATACAGAACATCATATCACTAATAAAAACCTGGCTGAAAAGTTGTATTGAAGGATAGCACAAAGAAAAATCGTGATATCAACTCATAATACATCATGCAAGTACTTTTAATGAACTTTTTTTTAGTCCATAGCTCAAATCCTGACATTTATTATTTCAATGATTTCAGATGCTCTTTCCAGGATTTCTGTGAAAAAAGGAAGCCATTTTTAAACCTTGAAACAAATTGGCTCCCATATGTAAGTTTAAATTATCCATCACCCTGCAGGAGGATTCAAGCAAAATCGAAGGCCATCTTGATGAATAATCAAGGTAAATTTGTCACATTTTTTACCGTGCTGCATACTTTCAGAGTTTCATAAAAAGATCCACATAATTAGTTTAGCTTACTAGGAAAAAAAAAAAAAGTTGAATGACAAGGTCAGGCTCTTGCCCTTTCAGTAAATTAGAGAAGATTGCCATAAATTGCATAATATAATGAAACACCAATTTGCATATTTGCTGCTATATTAAAAGGGATCAGTTTTAGCTCGCAAAGCAGAACAAATAAAAACATGCATTTTAATAACTCAAATTACTCCCAGGAAGTGACCCTCAGCAGAAAGCCTGATTATCACTACTTAATTAGAAGCCTTGGAAATCTAAATCCTCCTTTAAATCCTATTCTGTGTACAGTGAAAGATGAAGCCGTGAGTTTTGTCTTAGATTCAATATTTACTCTTTACTAATATGTTTGCAGGGGAGACTTTCCAAGCATTATGAAGACATGCAAAAAAAATTAATATTCAAAGAAAGAGTGCATAAAACCTGTGTTGGCTTGCAGGTGCAAAGCAATTAACAAGCTGGCATTTGCAGTACTTTTAATTAATTAATTAAAAATTCAAAGCTGACTTTCATTTCTTTAAATGTTTGAACATTTTATCCATCAATAATGAACCACTGCTTACTGCTGTGCTACAACAGCTGGTAAATGAAAAAACTTAGTCCAACACTGTAAAAGTGTGCATAGGAATTCCACATTTTGCTTTCTCCTTGCAATTTAAAATGCAATAGAGTTTGAAACTCTGTATGATGTGGAGGTGAATCTTGTATGTCTGCTTAGTAATAACAAATAAACTGCATTCTATATTACAGTTCAGCCTAGAACAGGAATTAAAATTAAAAGTTTCAGTATAAAATGTATTTGGGTTCAATTTTTAATTTAACTTTAAAAATTAAATTCTGTTTGCTTGGGAAGTCAAGGGATTTTTCTTAAGAATAAAATGTTCTGCCCTGATCTTTAAAGGTTAAAATTGTACTATAAAATGAGATTTTGAATCATTTCTAAATAGTTGCAAATAATAAATAGTCAGTGAAAGGTGCTGTGATTAAATTTACAAGTTGGTATCACTTGAATGATAAATGTATTGTTCTCAGCAGAAAGATTTTAGTCACTATGTATTTAAAAGAAACTACCATTAATATACTTTAATTAAAACATAAATACTACATTGCTACCTCACTAGGCATTCACTCAGCTGGAACTAACTGTATTTGCTTAATCTGCAATTTTAGATGTATTAGCAAAAATAAATGTTGGTGAATGTAAGAGCCTGATTACATATCTTGGGTAAATTGGTGATAATGAGTCAAGAGACTTTGTGTTCATTCACATATATTAGAATAAGAATCATTATGAAATTAAAGCTAAGATTAATCCTGCTAATGACACCATGGAGCATCTGGGAATAAGATAACCCAGATGTCAAATTCACTGTGATACTGTGCTGCTATTTGATAGAGTAACCCCTTGAAGTGTTCTTCTAAGGCAGCTAGCTGGTACCCCACAGTCCCAGCACTTGAAATGCAAATGAGTGACAAGATAGACTAATAATGAGAGCAGATTCTAGCAGTAAGGAAAATGAATAAATTAAAAAAAAATCTGAACTGCTGATAAGAACAAGCAGCAGGCAACCCAATGTCCTCAATTAGGGTGGATGACATCTGCAGTGTATTTCTCTCTAATAAAGCCCTCACTCTGTATTCCAAAGCACACGATTCTAACACTGTTAACATTTTAATGTCTTAGGCGTGCATAGTAACATTAATTACAAGATGATTTGGATGACTTCTGAATCTCTTTTATGTCTTCCACTGAGTAAAAATCTGAGTTGCAGCTTTGATATCATAAATAAAATGTAGAGACCTGCCAAGCATTAAAGCTCTCCTGAAGTAACTCAGATCTGCTAAGTTACATTAAACCTTTATGGCTACGTAAAGAGCATTTTCTATGAATTTAAAGAGGGTCAGTGTCTATACATTTTAATGGCACAGCTTTACAGATCTCCAACATTTTTCTTTAGACTGCAGCTGTTGTTGTTTTTAATTACTAACGAGTTTAATCTAATGTTTTGTTGAGCTCAATTTACCTTCTCCATAGCATTTGTTCTGAAACTTACACCAGGATCAAATGACTTGCTTCCGTGTTTCCCCAAGCCTGGGTCTTCTCCTCCTGCTAACTGCTCTACTCCTCGTCTGGAAAGAGCAATTGTTAGCAAAACCACTCCCAAAATAAGACCAAGATTATCACCAGCTGAACACCCCCCCCCACACACAATTTAATTGTAGCACAAGACTCAATGAGCAAAACAAGACCAATCCAGGGTCCCCATGGGCTTTTCTGATCTGCACTGAAATGCAGTGGCACCTGGTCTTCACTGCAGTTGCTGGGCATGCTAACCACCCACTGCACTGCCATCATCCCTGCATCAACTCTGTAGACACACTCCATGCAGTGGGAAGGCAGGAAAAAAAAAGAGAACAGCCAGCTTTTGTGTGTGGAGAGAAGACACACAGCATCCTCAGTTCTGTACTGCCCTGACTCTTTAAGCCAGTACAGTAAAACTGAGGAGAAAGCTTTCCAAGCAGTTTTGTAGCCCAGTTCATGTCAGTGTAAATGCAGGGAGCAAAGGCATGCAGAATCAAGCTTTTATTTTCTCAGATGAATGCCTGAAACAGACAATGGGCTTTCACTACAGTTTGGAACAGAACAAGGATCTATCCTGCCTTCTTGGGACTGCTAGCTGTAGTGTTAGGAAGCAGACTGTTGTTTGTGAAACTCCCTGGGGATGACTGAGGCAAGACACTCAACCTTCTCGCAGCTTCAGTCATCTTGTAAAACTTCATTCCGCCATAGGCTATCATACATAGTTCAGTAAGAGCTTTATGAGAAACATCGCTGTAGGAGAGGCCTGTATACATTTGAAAACAACCATTTCTTTGGGGCAAATAGGCAAATGTAAATGCTTTGATCTCTTCTTTGACACTGGGACACAAGTTGACCAGAGTCTTTGTGCCAAAGGTGTAAGATCACAATTGACTCGCTCCCACGCATCATTTACAAGAACAAAGTAAAAATAATATGTCAATCCACAGTAAAGATTCGTGGTCACGAGATTTAAGCCATTTAATCTCATTAGGAACTCCTCCCTCAGGATCGCACATCTGTGCCCGTTTCTGATGACATTTCTGGGACACCACCACCAGCCTGTCTTCTGCTTTTTTGGGTTTCACAGCACATACACTCTTCTCTGTCTCTCTCAGCTATATATGTATCCACACACACCTTTTTCTTGTTTTTCCTCCCCCCAAATATATTAATAAGAGACATTTACTGGTCCAATTAAATTTTGTACAAGTCTGAGACAAGATAATTTAAGAGAAATTAAGAGGAAAGCAAACTGGCCTTGGGATCTATGCCTCCAACTACATTTTTAGGTGCATTTTAGAGGGTAATTTATACATTTAATGCAGATGTTCTTTCCTTTTTCAGCCTTCACAGCCTCAAGAATTAATGAAGCACTGAGAAATTTCAGAGACTACCTTGATGTTAATAATTTTAAACCCTTCCTCTGAGAAGCAAGGGCAATTATTGCTACTGTTATTTTGTTGCAGTAGATCTTGTCTTCCAGGAGGAGCCAGCTGCTGGCACAATTGTGCTTATTCTTTATGCCAGAAATCTGGGGGGATTCACATTTCAGAATTTGAAATGGTTTTGTTGATATAATCAAAAAAGTGTACCCCTTTAGACACACTTCAGCCCATGATTTGCTCAGTCCTGAAAGTAATTCACATAGATAAAGTTGCATAAAAGGCACAGACTCTTATCCCTGGACAAAGATATGACAGCACTCACATCTTCGGTCTTCTATTGACATCCACAGCCCTATGGATTTTCATTTCAGCCCTGCTTTTTAGCTTATATGGTTGTTCTCCTCTCAGCTCCTCTAGATCAGCTGTGTGGGAAAAGGACTTGTCAAGCTGGAATAATTCACTCAGCCTCACCCATTTAGAGCACTGAAAAGTTTGCTCCAGTACCCCTAAAGCGAAGTTCAAACACGAGCTTAGTTCATGTTCATGAACGAACTCAGTTCAGCATGTCTACACCTAAAAGTAAATCTCTACAATCAGCTCTAGCTATTGGAATGTATGTGCAGCTAGAAGCATAGATTGTTCAAAAAACAAAAAAAATCTTCTTTTATTGCAGGTTTGTGAGATGAAAGCACAAGCTGTAAATCATCCTCATCTGCTGTCCTTGATATAACATGCCATGTCTTTGTTGGTGGTCTTTGCTAAGAGACAGAGACTGACTTTGTCCCAGCCCACATCACTCATCCTATTAATCAGCATCTAAATGAGCATTTCAAGTGACTTTTGAGCAGAAGTGACCACTGTCTAAGTGCCTTCCCCTTCTCTGGAGAAGCTGTCTCTTCCTAAGGATGGCTTTGCACTGCTCTCCGCCTTGCTGCTTCACTCTGCTCACCCCTGCAATCACCTGGCAGTGAGCTGGAGGCCCAAAGCTCTCTGACCTCCTTTGCTTCACTCCTTGGAGCTGGCTTGCTAGGGTTCCTTCACAGAGCACTGCATGCCTGCAGTGGTTCCGCCTTTATCTCCACTAAATCCAACATTTCAGCAGTTTTAAAACCGCATAGCCTGTATCTCTTCTCTGAAAATACTAACAGATTTGTTTCTTTCATTTTATCTATTAGGAGGTAGCATGATGCACCTCCTTGCAACAACATGGGGTAAGTGCATAACCACTGAAGCCACTGAATATTTTTTATCTATAACAGAAGCTTCATTACAGGAGAAAAAAATCTCATTAAACATGCATAAAATGTGCCTTTTTTAATAGCTGGAAAAGCTTGTAATGTAACCACAGGGACAAACCACAGAGACCTAGAGAGGAAAAAACATAGAAGTGTTAATAAAAATACCCTCTTATAAAGGTAACTGTATCACGTACACACTACCACTTTCACCAGGTAGGTTCAGTAAATTGCAAGCCAGCAGGTTCCAAGAACAACTATACAGAGAATTTCTAAGACAAAAGTTGAAGTCACTGTTACACAGGTCTTGCCTTCCCTTGTGCTTGGGCAAAATTGCCATTAATATTAATGGCAGACAGGCATGCATGTAAAGGAGAGAAAATCCTAATTAGTGTCGTAACACAGGCAACATTCCTAACAGGGAAACCATTTTGTATGCCCTAATTGCACGAAATTGGCAACAAGTTACCGTATGCATCTGTATCAAAGGCTACAGAAGCTCATGAATTCTCCAGTGGTAGGAAAACGTGCCCATACTGCAGAGTTTGGGTGACAAAAAGCAGTCTGTATTTGTGTTGCCCTCACAACTTTCTGATATCTAGCAAAGGCAGCCCCCCAGGGGTTTCACTGACCACTGCTCCTGCTGCGTCCCTCATCTCTCAGAGGGGAAGAACAAGTACCTGTGTTTTCCACCAAGGCAGAGATATTTTTCAGCATTTTTTACTTTAACAGATCTGACTGATCAATCTCTGCTGATAAGCAGATATTGCAAAACTGCACTAAAACCACACTGTAGCCTTACGAAAATACCAGAATTGCAATTATCGTGTTAGAGAGTAGGATCTTCTCTCTCATTTACAGGAAGTTTCCTCACATAATACATTGCTACAAATCACAAGGAAGTCTGTTTGGCTGCAGAAAGACATAGCAGGCATGACCTGGACCTTGAACAATTTCTACTGAATAGAAAGCATTAAAATTTCTACAAAAATACAGATCTCTTCTTACATTTAAGTCAAATTTTTTCCTAACTAAAACAATAAATCATTTTTATGTTCGAGTAAAGGTAAGTGGTTAAGTGGAATTATATGAGCACCAATTGTGATAGTATGTTTTTTACACAGAAAACCCCTACATTCCTATAATAACTATCTTTTTAGATTTTTAAACCTTTAAATATACTTTAATTAAGCATCTAGGTTTTCCCCTCTTAAAAACATCTGAGCAAGTAATTCTTCAAGTAACTCAGTTGACTTCTCACTGACGCAACAGAACTCATTTTTGCTTCAGAGATTCAGAGACAGAAAAATATCTTATTCAACATTTTTTAATTTTTAAACTGGGGAGAGGAAATACTGTGTGAAACATTTTCACCTAAATACTTAATTTGAAGTCAACATAAATAGAAGACTGGCATCAACCCACTTAACAAGAAACATGACTGGCTTACTCAGTATTTTCTTCACTAAACATGGAAGTTACTGTCAAAGAACAAATTCTTTCCTAGACTTTTTTTTTTAGCAGTCATCTTCATTCTTCTAGAACCGAAATGTGGAAGTGACCAAAGCAAAGTCTGAGAATGTGAAAGTTTAATCATCTAGGAGCTCAGGTAGCAACAGCGTATCCACTTCAAAAATTATAATAAGACAAATCTGCTCATGTCGTATTTGTGGATAGAGTGTTTGGCCCCTAATACTCAACTTGGATGAGTTTAATGTTTCCCTGGCTGGTCTACTGTCATGCCCATCTGTCAGAGTGGCATAGTGCCCACTCACAAGGTAGAATGCCAGTTTCAAGCAGAGTATGGATACTAACCAAAGACCAGTTCAGGAGGAAAGCCTATTGGGTGTAGCTAATGACACCTTATTTACAGACATCCTCCTGGTGTCAAGCAGTGCCAAATTAAGAACACATGCTACATTACAAGGATCACATCTGTTAACAAATATTGGCACTTTGTCACTGGCATCTGCCTCTTTTGTTAATCCGCTTTAGTAGTGAAAAGGCTGCCTGAGAAGACGTGTCCAGGCCTCGTCCTACCAACATAATCACAGATTTACTCACCAAGAATTTCCCAATAACAGGCCAAAGTCTGTCAACGTTACCTCTGCGTACATCTCTTCCCAGGGGTTGGTGATGCCCCGTAAAAAGCTGTGAAATTACAGAATTATAATACCTATTCAAATTAGCTTTTTCACGTGTTTAAGGATTTACTAAGCCTACTGTCATGCTGTCAGCAACAAGAGGAATATGACTGCAGAAAACAGAGT
>Ga0181612_134997_pt1 | contig 12277 bp, 3 predicted proteins | sample HoacroProtozoa21_FD_119630 | JGI IMG/M metagenome (GOLD analysis project Ga0181612, IMG submission 119630) | Hoatzin crop microbial communities from Cojedes, Venezuel. Combined Assembly of Gp0051906, Gp0051904, Gp0051908 | reverse complement strand
GCAGAGCTGCTCTCCAGCAGGTCCACCCCAAGCCTGTACTGGTGCATGAGGTTGTTCCTCCCCAGGTGCAGGACCCTGCATTTGCCCTTGTTGAACCTCATCAGGTTCCTCTCTGCCCAGCAAAAGCAGCACTTTATTACACTGAATTGCAAAAAGGAAGTGAAGATATGAAGAACAGTGGACAGAAATGTATTTTTCCTGCACTAATAATGGCAAGTAAGCAGGATAAACATAGCTTCCAAACTTCATTTGAAAGAAAAAAATTAATGATTGTAATATGAACATTGGAGAATGCGGACTGTTACAGCTTTCCCGGTTAGAGAATGTTTAAGGTTTACAAGAATAAAAATGAAGTACACTTGCCTTGAGACTGTACCTTTTATCTCTTTCTTGAGAGACCAGGGCAGAAAGCTCTGTGCCTCTTGTAGTACTCTCTGAGGGTGACAAAAATTAGAGCTGAAGCTACAAACACCCTAAAAAATCCTAAACTATTTTCAGGTCCTTTCTGAGGATAACCAGAGGGAAGGCTTCTGTAGAGACTTGCTCTTAAGTCCTTGTAATATCCAAATGGCACATAAAGGAATGTTAGGTAGAAAATGTGGTAGATAACACTAGAAAAACAATGAAGACTACATTTTCTGACTGTGTGCACTATCATTGGTGGGTACTCTTCTTCTGAAGGGCACCGTTTGACTGAACAGTGGGAGGACAACTAAGGATTGTTTCCCTTGCCCTCTCTTCTTGAAAATAAGGAATTAATGCTGTATTTTTAATTTTGGATTTACTACATTTGCTACATTTTGGGTTGCTAATGTGAGTTTTTGTGTTAAATTTAAAGAGCTCAGTACACATCTTGATCACTGCAGAGATGTTTGCATTTCAGGTCACTGGAAACTTCTAGCTAACCACTTCTTTTAGTAGTACTAGTCATTGCTCATTTGTTAAGACTAGTAATGTTCGGTTCCTGCTGGTAATGTACTCTTATGTAGGGCCATCTTTACCACTTCATTCTATTTATTCTCTTAGAATTGCTTTTCGTCTCCGATAAGTAATGTGATTGTATGTTACCACCTTAAAGACGTAGCAGTGGCAGTGTATGATCATATTCTTCAGTATGCTCCCGATACTGCCAGTGTTTACCTTTTCAATTTGTCTTTTTTGTTTGTTTGCTTTTCTTTCTTGCATATAATTTTCTGAAACTGTAGCTTGGATTTTTGTTCATGACAGAAAAAAAACTTCTACTCAGTTTAATATTCTCTGTAGAGTGTGATTTATAACTTTCTTTCCATAACTAGTTGTTAGTTTTATCATAACACAAGTCCTTTAACAATTTGGACATTTTATTCAAATGTTTGTTAAACCAAGATTTAAATGTTTATTTTTCCAATTGAATGGAATCAGAAAAAATAAAATCAACTCCCTTAATTGTGAGTTGAAGTGAAGCTCAACATTACAGTTAAGGTCACATCAGTAATTATCATTGCTTTCTGAGCTCTTATGAGTCAGATACTTCTGAATATTAAATCTAATTTCTGATATGTGGTGGATCTTCTCCTTTGTTAGTTCATTTGTTCATTTTATTGTGTTCATTGTTACAACCTTACCAATCTTGTCTTTTTATTTTTATAAATTCTCTATTTATCTGAAGTGTATGACTAGGGTTGATGAATATGAAGGGCACGTAACTCAAGAAAGGTGTATTTTCCTGAATCTTTGAAATTTGTAATTGCTCCTTACTAAAAATATTTTTTTGTTGTTTCTAAATATATGTGTGCTTTTTGCTATACATAGAACTTAATTACACTTAAGAGTCAATTATTAAACTACATTAATTTTAAACTATAAGTAATGCAACAGTTGCACATCTATGTTTTTAAAAAGGCATGAGAAATTGTACAATAGAAACCCCAAGTAAATGTAAGCAGTGTCCTATGCAGAGAGTCGAGGAGCAGAAATCTTTTCAATAGGTATTAACATACGCATTTAATTCACTCAGCTTATTCTTACAGCATCTGTCAAAACTTACACATTTAAAAGCATTCATCTAGAGAGAAGTATGTATCTATGTAATTGCCTGTCAGACTGAGTAATTTGTTTAATGGCCAGGGCTAAAAGATTCTCAATTAATTGTTTTGCAGATTAGCAGAATCTGTTACTTGTAACAAAATGCATGTTTGGGGCCAGACACCATCTCAAAACCAATTTGAATTTGTAACATCTATAAAAAGTAGCACTAATTGTTCACACCTGAAATTCAAGTTCTGAAAATTGTGTCTGCCTTGATCAAATGTCTCCAGATGAAGAGAATAAAAGATTGTCTGTCATATAAAAAAAAAAAAGAAAGAAAAAAAAGAAGGGGGGGGGGAATCTGTGTTCCTTTCATATCTCATTATCCACACTGCTATGTGGATTCTTTCACCTCTTGTAGCAGGAGGACTGTGAACTCCTGGCTTCTATTTCCGATGCAGTATCAAGCCTGGCCTCAGAGCAGGTGGTCAGGCAATTGCTCAGCCCTTTGCCAGATTGGTTGCAGATATGTTAGACAAAGCTGGCTGGTGCCAGGGAGGGAAAGCAAGAACTCCCTTCTTGGATGTTCTCTCAGGGTTGGTCAGCTGTCTCTGCTGGCATGTACTTTCACTGCAGAAACTGCTACTTTTCTTCATTATTCTGAAGGAGGGAAAAATCATGTAAGATAGACTTTTTCCATGTCTGCTCCTCTAATAAAATGAAGAAGCCGTGAAGTACAAATACTTTTTGCTGTTAATAGATAATTTGTGTTTTACTGAAAACTTGAATTAATGTGGTATCAAAGCAAAAACTTTTAACGTGCATTTTAAAAGCAACATGTTTGGCTAGGGATGTGCTGTTAATTTCAAAATGTTAATTGTAATATTTCTCAGACATATTCTGGGGGAAAGAGAACATTATATACCTTTTTAAAGCATTTTTCTTTGTGCTCATAAGCTAATTCTGCTGTGTAGAAGGCTATTGTCCCAGGAACAGCGTGATGCAATTACCAATGGGTGGCAAGCTGACAGCACTCAGGAATTTTACATTGGCATGTAATCTTGGCTGTATGAATTTCTTTTTGTAGTCTGCATCAAAGGGTCTCTATTTGTTTGACTGTGGATTGAGGAGGAAAAGACCTGAGTTTAGCAGGAACCGCAGAAAAGGCATAAAATGTTTTTTAAACAGAAATAATTTTACATGCAATTTTTTGTGGGGAAAGGAGTCAGAATGCAGTAAAAGAGATGCAGGACCGGAATGGATGAGAGATGTTAAAGACTGTTGTAAGAGGATGGGTGGCTGGAAAAAATAGAGGCTTAGGGAGACCCAGCAGATCAGGTGGAGGACAGGAAGATTTGAGAACCAAAGAACAATGATAGGGGCATGCTGGAGAGACAGATGGAGGATCAGGAATAAGGATCCATCAGCTGAGTTCTTCTGGATGTTCCTTCCTCATGGGAACTGAGTCATGGGGGATTTTGTCCTGCTGAGGGAAGGGGAAAATTGGTGCTTGTTCTTTGTTCTCTATGAGAAATCACAGGTGCTCAGGCAGTATTCCATCATTATGGGGTGCAAAGATCTGAGCTCATCGCCTCTCTTATGTCAGAATGTTTTGGCTGTATGAGCTTGTTTTTCTGGCCCTCATGTGATCCATCATTTAGGAAAACTTCTGTTTTGAGTTACCAGTAACCATGCTAGAGAGGCATATCTGAATGCTGGCCTTGCATGATGCGAATTAATAGATGAATGCAGATCCTTTGCCCTTGCAACAAGTATTGCATAAAAAGGAGAAACACAAGCTGAAAAGGCAAAATATATTCATCAAGTAATCATTAATGGTCATAATAACTTCCTTTTGTACGGCAGTTAATGTGTCCAATAGTGACATGATAAAATTTTACTAAAATTAACATCTAGAGAAGTTCTAAGTTCTGGTATCTTTGCTGAGACAAGAAAAAGAAGATCATATACAGAGAAAAACATGGTTCCTACAAAGAAAGGAAGGAAATAGAAACAGGAAAATTCAGGTGGCGAATAGTAGTTAAAAAGGTCATGTTGGATTCACATGAAACAACACAGGGTTAGATGGCAAGAGAACACTTGAGAGGACAGAGAGGAAGCAGCTGAAATCTGAAATGTGAGAGTAATAATGAGTAAAAAATTATTTAAGGAAAAAAAACAGAGCACCAAAGAAGTTTTGCAGTGATAATGTAATGAATTAAGAATGAAAATGTGTTATTATCGGAAAATTATTGGAGTAACGAAAAAACAGAAAAGCAAAATATGTGTTAGACAAGACAGCAGTATTCTTTTCAGTTACTAGACACAGAAAAACTGGATCAGCTTTTAACTGTTGTTGAATTTTTCTTAATATTTCCTTCAAAGGCTAATGGAGAAGCAAAATACCCACATACAGAAGGGAGTCATGTGAGGCTGAATCTTCTTTATCAGTATGTGAAAAAACAAGATCAGTGGAGCACATTACATTAGGAACACAGTATTGAATTCAATCAATGGAGCAGGCAGAATATGCTGACAGAAGACCACAGTTGGTGAAGGAAGAGGAAGTGGTGGTACCTGTTATTCCACCAGCTGTTGGCACTGGAATCTTTCTGCAGAGAGCAAGAGCAGAAGCAATGAGGTTATATAGGGCCACCAATCCCACTGACCTCAATACACACTAGTTCTGTTAACTGCTCTCTATTCTGTCGTTGAAATACCTTTGATTTAGCATGTTTTGAACCAAACTATGCAAAACTGAAATGTCTCTGCTTAGTTTTACCATTTTCAATTGACAAGTATTCTCATAACATTTGGAGTCAAAAGCCTGCATCCAAACAGTTTGGTTATCTGGTACTCAGACTTTGAGTTTTGATCCACAGCTACATTATTGATACAGTAAATAACAATAAAAAACTGGAAACGTAGATGGTATGTTATGTTATTTAAAAGCAATCTTTTTCAGACTGTGTAGCTGTAAACAAAAACAACAGTATCGGTTGTATCCTTACTTTGAATACAGAAACTTAATGCAAAGGTTTTGTGTCTTATTGGGGTATTCTGACAATAGGGATGTGAAACAAAATAGATGTCTCTTTCCAGACCAATTTAGGCTCCCAATGCTTTATGGTATAGTATTTTATCTTACTGGTAATTATTAATAAATGCAGCTTAGTTTAGCAATAGGAAGCTTCTTTGAGAGCCTCTGAGCTTAAAAGCATGAAATAAAAAGTATCTTGCACATTGTTTTATTTCTGTATCCAGAGGACTTTCACCTTTGGTAGTTATTGAAAGGTGATACACACACCAAAGTCATTATATTCATATTCTTAGCAGTTAATGGGAAGCGTTATGTAACAATATGCCATGCTGCCACCATTTAAAATTTGTGAGCATTTCTGCATAAACTGCTAATTTCTAGGCAAACAGCTGCATGCTGATTTATTTAGAACATTTGTTCTTTAGGTAATTGACAGTTAATTGATACTTTGAGGGACGGCTAAGCAGCATGTGAATGGATACAGGCCTTGCTTCTCGTGGAGACGTGACAGTTTATGAGCCACTTCCACTAGGGCAGCTACTCTCCTTTCTTGCCAGAGACAGAGTGGAGAAGTCGCTGCTTGAACTGCAGAAACATTAACAGTAGTACACATGACTGCTGAACAAACCTATCAGGTGTATTAGACCCTGGGATGAAAGAGTAGTTCTTTCTTACCTTACAGCATTCTGAGAAGCACAAAATCAGTTTTTGAAGTGAGATGTCAGCAAAAAGGAAAAAAAGGGGTGTCGGCAATCTAGATTATTTTTATTTTGAATGTTATTCAGGATCACCAGAGAACATGGAATGCTTGTTGTGAAACTCATGTACAAAAGTAAATGATTCAGATGCACAGTACAATACTGAAGATTGCTTCAGCATTTAGAAACCTACAGAGTCCACCTGTTTTGAATCTGTAAATAAATTTTCATGCAAAGGTTTCCAAATTACTTCTACAGCAACAGCAAAGACAACACCATTCAAAACATTTCAATACTCTTGTCAAAATGTTAATTTGTTTAGAAAAAATCTTCAATTGAAGGAATAATACAATCATATTAAACTAAAATAATGTTTGGTGAACTAAACTCAGTATCCTCTCTTAGATTATGAGTTAACATCAGGAGCTTAAAGAAGACTAGAACAAGAGTAAGCATGTAAAGCTACTCCCCTAAAACATTCTGCCTTCTACTAGGAACTTAGAGTTCTTCATCCAGACATGGCATTTTTCTTTTAAGGAATTACTGAAGTATTCAGAGGGCAGCACCTGTTTATGAAATGCCTTGTTTTACCCATTCTTGTATTATCTATCTCGCTTCAGATCTCAGATGTATGTATAAAAATGGCTTTGGACCAAATGATACAGCACATGAGAATGGCAACTTGCACAGTTCCAAATTTCTTTTGGGCTGGTGAATAAAGTAACTAATTTTGTATTTGTAATGTATTACATTTTTTTCTATTTATTATTCAATAAGTTTTGTTAATTTGAAATACCTTGCCCAGCTTGGAACAGTGCCTTCCCTCTTACAGAACTAAAGTGTTTGTCTTCTGGTTTTAACTACAGTGCCCATCTGACTGTTAGACTTCATTCTCTTCGGATGTTACACTGCCTGTTTCCTCAGTCACTCATTGTTAGGGTGTTGCAAAGGATAGAAGAATTTTTTGAACTGAAACAGAAAAAGTAGAATCGGAATTATCTGGGACTTGTAAATCAAAGAGAAAATATGGTGCTTAACATATGTAGGTGTGCATTTGACTTCATGGAGTACAGAGAACCTACAGTAGTTGTGCAGCATTTTTGTAGCCTTAATGATTTGTTCTGTATGGGAGAAGAGTGTGACTATTTTCCTCTAGATGGCAGGTTTTGGCAAGTTTTATTGTAGACAAATAAGTAAATAGATAATTTTTCAGGATAAATTACCGAGTTTTGGCACTAGCTTCATTCTACTACCCTCTTTCACTGTCTTAGATGTGCCTGTATGTATATAAAAACACTCTGTGTAAGAAACTGATTTTTGGAGCCCCCTAGACCCCCTAACCTTCTGGACCCTAGTCTCCACATTTAGTAGATAAGGTAGGAATTAAATCTCTTGTAGGCAAAGATCTTAAAAACCTCTTCTAAAATGTTATTAAAAAAAACAGATCAGGAACCTCTAGTTTTATTTTTAAATCAGTATATAACTTCAAGTCACAGGAAAGTCAGAGGAAATCAGAGTTTTCTGTCACTTTCTGAAACTGCTTAGCTGCTTATTAACTTTTGAAAGCAATATATCACAGTCTTCAAACGAAGTACTTTCTTGCAATTGCATTCCAAAAGATGACAGGGTGAAACAGGATGAGACAACTCTTGGAGATTTCAGTTATTACCTATGAATTGTCGTATCTCAAATACAAAATTCTAACTTTTAGGTTTTTTGTCTAGGCTATACATACATTTGCACATAATGGAAAAAAAAAGCTACTTAATTTCCTAAGCAATGTAGTATTCTTTTTAATAAACTGAAAATGTACTATCTATTTACTCCTTCACTTGCCACATTTCTTGTACATCACTAGGTTTGATATATGTCTGAATAAGAGAGTGTGTATGTCTGTGTGTATGTGTGCGTGAGGAAAGAACAATACATTGGGCAAAGCTCAGGATACAGGACAACTGCATTTTTATTTTCCAAAGGAGAACAAAATAAAACCTGAAATTCAGATTTATCTTTTTGTGAAACTTCTATGGCATTGCTTTTTAACCCAGTCATTATGCATTATCTGCCAATGGCACTGCTAATTTAAGTAATATATTGCCAGTGTTTCAAAATCAGTATTTGGCAATATTCATTTCACACACAGTAATGAAAATTCAATCATATAATTTGCAATGCTCTTTGAATTAGACATAATATTCATATCAGGTTTTCAAACAGGGTGGCCACGGAACGTATTTTCTAGAACTTCTTCAGCTGCAGAAATGCGTTGTGACTCAAATTTTGCTAGAATAGATATTGATTGCTGTACTTGCCATCATTTCATGTAGTAACATCCCATGCAAACTGTTTAGTACTTGTGTGTCCTGTATAATTTTCCATTTGCTACCAATAACCAAACCCATAGTTCCTGCAATTGCAAAACTCAGGGTCTTTGTGACCGTACAGGAAGCTAATGATGTTGTCAACAGGCTCTCCAAGAGTAACTGCTAGTATTCTAAAAATTATGCTTTGAAGTATAAACAAGCTTTTGTGCAGCAAGATTGTATTCAAGAAGAATCAAAGACCACCCTTTAGAGGGCAGAGAAATCAAGAAACAGCAAAATATTCAGAGAAAATACTTAACGGTTTTCAGGGAACAAAACATTTCCACGATGTCATTCACTACTCAGTTTGTGTGTTGCCTCCACATGTGAAACTGCCTTTTCTCAATGTTAGTTTTTAATAAAGTGTTCTCTGTTTTTTACAGGTTTTGCTCTGAACCAGATTTCCATAAACACAATTACCAAAAAGCATGATGTCGACAGCGGTGTGGGAATTGACAGGTTTGTGGCTAATAGCGTCTTGTTCGCTCCCTTTAAAATGTCACGAAAATTAACAAGTCATAAAAACAAAATTAAATACTCATGGTTTCTCAGTCTGTCCAGTAAAATTTACTTCTCAGATAAGATTTCCAGTTGTGATGTCAATGCCAAACTGGGGAAAAAAATAACAACTGCAAACAACACAAGATCTGTCATTTTGTCAGGTGAGAGTTCTCTCTTAAAGACTGCTTTTATATGCTATCCTATAGCACAAGATAAGTTTAAGTACCTTGGCTTATACAAACAAGCACTAAGAAAAATGGAGAAAAGGAGGACTTATGTCTCTTGTTTTCTGGTGTGAAACATGTGCAGCCTCCCTGTCACTGCAAGCACGTCTTTGATCTCTCTTTCCAGTCAGAATTATTTCCTGACCCTGAGGGTAAAACAAGAGGCTTGTTTGAATGCCCAAGTGTATGCCAAGAAACACTCAAATATTCAACAAGATAGCGCTGCTACATCTGTGTACTATGTTGGTGTACAGGGTTTATTTTTATTTTAAAATATTATATAGCTTCTTTTGGAATTTGTTGATTTACTGAACTCTGCTTTGTAAAGGCATATATTCAAACAATAATTCTAAGAAATTATTTAAAAAAATTGAAATTACATCACTGTCCACCTAGGGTGGTATTTTTGAATACTTGAGGGCATGGAGTAATCTGCAGGTTTTAACAGCTTCCATTTTGTAATTCTTTACTTCTGTGCCACCAAGCAGCAATACTTTCCTGTGCATTCATGATGACAATACTTCAGTGCCTCACAAAAGGTGGTGTTATCTGTGGTTATCATTGCGCTACCTGTCATGTGGCTATCACAAATGTAGAAAGCCTAATCCAGGAGATCCCTCCTATTAACAACTTCTTAGCTTCACCTATTCATCAAAACAGAGCTGCTGGAGATACCACCTGCATGTGCTATCTGTTGCAGCTGTTCTAGCCATATTTGAGAAATTGCCATTCACTTTGAGGCACACTGAGTGTTCCCCAGCAACCAGGATTTTATTCAATTATTTTAAGGAGTTATATTTCATGTTAACTGAATAAAAAAAATTTACATGTGAAAGAAGCCAACCATTCTACTATAAATACTGAGTCAGTACACGAAACATTAAATTTATTAAAATCATACACTTTATTTTTCAAGAAAAGTGCTCTAAACGGTTTTGTATTTTCTATGCACCGGAAAATGAGTTAGTTTCAGAAAACTGCATGTGCAAAAAATTGTATGAGCAGGTTCATAGGAGTTGCTGCACTGCACTGAAACAAGTCAGGTGCTTAATAAGGAAATCAATATGGAAATTAATGCTAAACAGTTAACATATAATGTTATTGTTCCTTTGCAGTTTCCAGCTCAATTTCAGTTCCACTGCATGTTTCACAGTGCTTTCAGGGACTTGGCGACTGAACAAGGAGAAACAGGAATTAGGGCACAGGAGGGTGGTGAGGAAAGGACGTTCTGGGAGATAGTGAGCGTGGAATTGAGAAGACCTTGTTGTGTTGCAGCTCTGAAAGAAATTATATGTTTGTCTGGTATCATATGAATGGGTACTCAAAGCTTCGTAGAAATAACACTGTTGTTGTTCCAAAAATACTCCAGCTCCCAAAAGCCTGCACAAGTAGAAGATAAATGAATGAGGTTTTTTGTTGTTAGCAATATTAATAAGCTGGTGGTTTGATTTATTACTTTTTGTAATTTATTTTTAAAAGATCAAAGTTAGGTTTTTGATGACAACTGTTGTTCCTGTTACTTAGGTCTCTCAAGAGCCCTTTTGCAACAGAAAAAGGAATCCGATAAGTCAGTTCTTATATAGGTGTTTGTAAATAATTAAAGACAAGATATAGGCAGGCATAGGAAAATAATATGCCATTGCATTATTTCTGTTCAAACTGCAGTGTTATAGGGCTTATATTGTTTTGCCTATTATTGCATTAACATGATGTCTGCCAAGCAAAGTATGTGATGGTTATCCATCTTGTATATTTGCAAAGGTTGGCTAGTTGAATTGGGCATTCAGTTTGAACTTGAAGGAAATGAAGATGTGAAGGATTATCTAAGAGAAAAATGTTGCCTGGAATTATGTTTAATGAATATATTACACACCAGTGGCCTTATGTAGAGTTGCATAAGAGATGCAGTTTAGTTGCTGGCATGATAGATTGAGCAGAAATGCACGGTAGTTGCAAATAACCAGTGAAGACCACTTTATCTGTTTGTAGTTCTAGTGAGTTTAGACAACTAAGATGTAATTAGGGGTACTGGTATTTTACTATCCCATTCTAACACCTCTGATTTTTTAGTAGGTTGTAAAGGAATCTTTCATGGGCATGAGTGATTTCAACCTAAATTTTGTTGTCTTATTCCAAAGTTAGTACTTTGGTTTTGTCAGAAAGTATCTGCGTATTATTACCTGCTACCAAAAATATTAATATGGTACTCCCGGGGAAAAGAACTGCTGTTAACCGTGCTGCAATGTCATTCTAGTCAGTGCCTTGAAAGGCTGTAAAAGGGCAGTCAATGAACTGTAACTTTTTTCTTGTTTTCTAAATCTACATGTGCTCGTCATATTTGACATAATAATCAAACTAATAAAGTTTCCAGCTCTGAAGATGATTCTAGTTCATTGCACTGGAATGGCTGAATCCATAAGCTACCCACTAAAACTAAACCATTAAGTAGCGACTAAAATGAAATATGTTTATAAAGCTATTTTCAGGTATTATCTAATGGAGGCATATCATTGTACAACATCATTTTATTTTTTCAGCAAATTGTTTTTAGGGGATATGTGCAGCAGAGTACTTATAAAATTTAATGCAATTCAATAAAATGAAGAAATTTGCATTTGAAGCACAGTCACTTACAAATATTATGGGACAAGCAGCATTCTATTAGAAGGCATTTCAAATGTTTCTGAACAGCAGCTGAGGAGGATATTTCCTGATGTGGCTCTATTACTGCAGCACATTTTCTCTTCATCTGTAACTACTTCTTAAAAATAGAAAAGGCAAAACGGAAACTTCAGTTACCGGAGAATGCAAAGAACCTCAATTCATCTTTTGAGAGAAGTAATGAGCAGAAGGCAGCAGTTAGTCATCCACTGAAGCTTTCCAGTGGAGAGACTGATAATTTGATTGCTCATTTTGAAACAGAAGTTCTCCCTGTCCCCGGAAGGTTTTTCTTTTTATTGGCAGCTCTGATAGGTTGTTTCATGAAAAAAAGGTAATGAATAATGGCTCATAAAATTTTCTCTGTCATAGGCACTCTTTTCACATCCTCCTCCTGTTGTTTCTTCCAGATTTTTATTGGAAAAGGACCCAATACTCTTCCTAGATGATAGCCTGATGCATCAAGCTCCATGTATGACCAGTACATAGAAATCTGTTGTAAGTCATCCCTAGGCTACCAAAACACCATGGGAGCTTCCCTGTTCTCATTTTTATAGTCTCCAGCTTCAGTTGTCTCTCTCCTCTTTACGTCCAAGCACATGAACATGCTGGACCTCGTACTGACGAACAAAGAGGGACTGGTTGAGGATGTGAAGGTTGGTGGCAGCCTCGGCTGTAGTGACCATGAGATGATAGAGTTCAGGATCTTACATGGAGAAAGCAGGGCAGTAAGTAGGATCACAACCTTGGATTTCAAAAGAGATAACTTTGGCCTCTTCAAGGTTC
>Ga0181612_179452_pt1 | contig 12278 bp, 11 predicted proteins | sample HoacroProtozoa21_FD_119630 | JGI IMG/M metagenome (GOLD analysis project Ga0181612, IMG submission 119630) | Hoatzin crop microbial communities from Cojedes, Venezuel. Combined Assembly of Gp0051906, Gp0051904, Gp0051908 | reverse complement strand
CTAATTTTTTGTCCCGAACTTTCATCCATGTTAAAGTCTGGGGGGCTGCATTCTAAGAAACCCAGGAATAAATGCAATTTCTAATGCCAATCACTTCGGAGCTCTGCACTTGCTCATACTTGGGTTTTATTGATTTGGTCCATTGCCCAGCTAAGGAGAAATCAGGTTCTGTCAGCAAAACTTCCTGCAAGAAGCAGTGGGCAGGAAAGGGCAGTCCAGCCAGCGCCCCTTCTGTTACCAACTTTTTAAATCATGGTTGGTTGCACCTCTTTTTACACCCTATAGCTTCTTCAAACCTGAAGAAGACAGTAAGCCAAGCCATTCAGCTTCCATACTCTCATCTCAAAGGCAGCCTGTGGAGCTCTGCCTCACAAATTTTGTCCCCTCTGAAAATGCCGCCTCTGTACCTCAGAAAAAATATTTACTCCCAGCAGGTATTGTCCAAGCTGCTTGGCAGTGAAGCCATAAGCACGCTAATCCATCTCTGACTTTGGGAATTACCAAAAAGCCTTTGCTCTCTTGCAGCTACACAGGCAGCAAAAGACAAGAACTTGAAGAGCTGATGAGTACATTGGCGCAAGTACAATTGCTTCAGCTATCCGTCATACCTATATATAGCAAGCCTGCCAGACAGCACTGCCAAGCAGGTATAATGATCAAGCAACAACCATTTCCCAGAGTGAATATCCCTGTAATTATTTTCTAGTTTAGCTTTCAACTAAGCTGCATTTCCCAGATGCCTGCCATAAATGCGTATCGAAAATCTCATTGTAATGCGATACTGTTGCGGGAGCGCTCTGCTAGCATCAGCCAGATTACAGCTCCTGATTTCCCAGGCAGCGCCTGACCCCAAAATAGATTACATACTGCGTTCCAAAGTCTTCTTGTCTTCATGGATTCTTTCAAAGGCCACTAAAAACACTAGAAAGTCTACTTAAAAACAGTACGCACTGCCAAAAGGTCACTGCTAACACACGATGAAGCCAGAAACAAGACCCTGAGCTCCTGCTTTTGTGCCAATCCGAGAAGCAACCTTTGTCTACTCAAGGAGTTTTGCTTGTTCGTACCTGCATTGCTAGATCCAACAGCTCTTTGGAAACATGTTGATTAGCACCTTCCAGATTTCTGACAAGATCACCAGCGAAGTTACTGTCTTTGGGAGTCAGCAGAGTGTAGGCAACCCCCTTCTCGCCTGCTCTGCCAGTACGACCAATTCTATGGGTGTGCGTATCTATGTCCCGAGCCACATCATAATTGATGACAGTCTTAATGGAAGGAATATCTAACCCACGAGCTGTAATAAAGAGCAACATAGCGGTAAGTGTGATTATCCTGCATGAACACAAGGCAATTCCACTCATATCAGCCTATCACTTCATTCTGCTCCAGTATACAAAAGCAGCTTCCAAAGGAACACACTCCAGTTAAGACACCCTTCATAGGCTAAAACTCTTTGTTGTCTTCAGTGTAGCAATAACTTCTCCAAGAGTAGTCTAAGTTACTCCGATTCCCAAGTTCACAGGACCGGAGATGGAAGAGCTCTCTTTAAATGATTCTTATTCCAAGGAAGAGAGAGGGCTTTATTAAAGGACACTGAAATTCACTCTTTGTTCAGCTGAACATCTGCGTACAAAAGCTGTGCTAGAGAAGGCTTCAAGTGTGTCCACCTCCTCTTCATTTCAGCATGCATAATATATCAGCTGATTAACAAATAGCAACTACTTTCTTAAGAAACAGCTTATTTTCTTTGTGTATATTAAAAATAACTGTCAGACTGTAATTTAAACATCATTAAAAGACGTTAAAAATAAAGTCCCTTGCTAACACTGCATACTTCTGAAAAAACATCTGGAGCTCAGTGACAGCAGGTGTAGAAGCCAACCTTGTTGCCTTCTGCTGACATGTGTTAGCCTTTCTGCTGGTATCCACAACTTGTACGAGCTGCTCTTTCTTAGAACGTGACATCCCTGCCACATCAGTAGCTACCAGTATCGGGATCCCTTTTTTCTTAAATTCCGAAATGACTTTATTCCTCTCACTCTGGTCCATGTCACCATGAAGCAACCCCAGATTATGATCCTCCTGCTTGAGATTATTGGCCAGCTCTTCTGCATTTGCCTTCTTGGTGACAAACAGGAGAACGCTCCCAGAAGATGTGAACTCCACGAGGCGTCGAGTCAGCCAGTTCCATTTGCTAGGGCCAGAGGGGAAAATCTCCACAATTTGAGTAACATCTTCATTTGCCTAAGGGGAGAAATAAGACAAGCAATAACGCAGGACAGGAAGGACAGTACGGCAAACAAACACAGATGGCAGAATAAACCCAGGAATTTAAACTAGGTGTGAGAATAAAAAGTGGAGAAGCAGGGGACCAAAACTCTTCTTTAAAAGAGGCTTCTGCTGACAACTTTATTTTCACAGTGCAGAAAAGGCAGGGGCTAAATGAGCTACTCTTTGCTAAACCTGAGAGAGTGAAAGCACAGTCTTTGACATGATGCAGTTTAGCACCCTACTGATCTAAATATAGGTACTTGCAATTTAGATGCTCTTGCGACAGATGCTATTAACATCTAAAATAGATTGTGCATGAGCAGGGTCTGAGATGGAGAGGATGTTCATCAGTAAAAGTTACTCATATGGCGATCAGAGAAAGTACCCCTGTGAGCTGGGATGTGTCTTTGGAGTCAGGCAGAGGGGAGGTACAGACTCCCTACTCACTCCGTACTGCAAGTAATAAAAGTGCGGTGGAGCACAGAGGACTATCTGGAAGTTTCTCTGAAAAAATAAATTTTTACACACTTAAATGTTAGTGATTTCACGGATGATGCTCTCAGAGTAACAATTTAGATCACAGAACAGAAACTCTGTGATTGACCTAGGAAAGCTATTTCTTTTCTTCAGCAAAATTTAGGGAAAACAGTTTCCCAGCAAGAAGGGGCTTCAGGCAGCCATTAATTTTTTGTTATAAAGGGACACCTCACATTCCTGATTGAAAAAAAAAAAAAAATGTAGAGAACTGGTTAAAGAAGTTCTGAAGGCATCTTGTGAAATTTCTCAACAGTTTTCATATATTGTAAGCCAAGTTTCTTCCAGCAAGTATACATCTGCCCACTTCAACTTATTACCAAATCCCTGGTCTGCTAATAGTTCAGCTGCTACTGCCCAGCAAGTACAGAATCAACATTCCCACAGCTGCAAGACATTACAGTCTAAGTTTCAAATCCTTCATTGCAAAAGCTGTAATTTATTTATACTTTTGAGACAAAACAAAAGGATATACCCATTGATTCAGCCTCATTAAAAAAAAAAAATCAATCACTGCATTAATGTTGTTTCAGTCCTTGATGAAACCTCCAATTACTACAAGAATATTTGTTAGCAGAAAGGTCAATAAAATTAAAAAAATAAACAAAAACACAAAACTTAACCATTTTTTTGTTAAGCACAAAGTATTTACTCTTAAATATAAATGACGACTACTGCAGTTTAACTTAAATTTCAGACAACAGAAACAGAATGGTTCATTTTTCCGACTGTCTCAGAAGTAATGTGGAATTACCTCTCCAATGTCTCCCTGCACAACTCGAATTGGGTCAATCAGAATGTCTCGGGCCAACTTCTCAATCTTCTTACGGAAAGTGGCACTGAACAAGAGGGCTAAAAGAAAAAGAGTATTTGAACTCCTTGAAAAATGAACTTTCTTTCAGAGCTGTGAAAACACTGCACAGATCTTGTGAATGAGGACCTGTATAACTGTACTAGATGTTAGTGATCTGAAGCTATGGTCTGTTTTACCCATTCTAATGAAAATTATCAATCACACTATTAGAACACTTCAAAGTGGCAACACATTTCATGGCATCTGAGATCAGATGTTGGTAATACATGGCACTGCTGTGAACTCTCTTTCACGGCACCTTAGAACACAGGATCTCAAAGCACAGGAACATTAACTCAGCTAATCATCTTTTCTCCCAGTAAAGTCTGTGGAAGGATTACAGACTCATGAACACAGTGGTTAAACGCCCACACTTCACAACTGCTCCCTCCCAACAGCCCACACTGAGAATAACACTAGTGGACTTCTGCAGAAGTCTCATCGCATGACTGCGTCCAGAACAGGAAATCCAATCTCCGTTCCAGATTCTTAAATATATATATAGCCTCCTTCGACTCTCAGGAGTTTAGTCAGAAACATGCTTATACTTACTTTGTCTGTCAGGACGTACATGGCTTGCAATTGATCTGACCTGATATTCTGGAAAGGAGAGGTAAAGTGTTCCAATCAACACCATATGCTCATTATTTAGTGGAATAACTCAAAATACAACTTCATTGCTTTATTTAACAAATAACCATAGAGTGAGTGAGTGCCTCTCGCTCAGTATCTAATTCTACTGTGACTTCCAGGTGCTCTTTGCTGCACAGTGGAAGTTCCTTTCCTGTACAAAGGAAGTTGCTGAAGGAACTTCCAAAAGAAGTTGTGTAAGCAAAGATCTTAGCTGAGTCTGTGCATATTCTGCACACCTTACAAGTGTCTCCCTCCATCTGTGGTATTATAGTACTGTCAAATCTTTGCTATGTCCCATGATTCTCGAGCACAAATTCAGAATCACCCAGACTGAATGACCAAACCACTTCCAAAAAAGTAGAATGTTTTTTTAACACCACTAGTTTGTACACACAGAATCAAAGCACAGAAGTGACTTGCCCAAAAGTTATTCAGCAACTCTAAGATAAAAATCAGGGTTTTCTGACTTCAACATCAACAGAATGTCGTTGATCTATTTATGCCACCAGATATTAGACTTTTAAATATGTCTATATTGTCCATAAAATATTTCCTTAATGTATTTGCAAGTATATGAAGCTACAGCGGTTATAAACAGTCCTACTAAGCTGGGAACTGAACACCACTGCTTTCCAAAACAGTGACCTTTGTTCATTACATACCAAAACCCATATCAAACATCCTGTCAGCTTCATCAAACACAAGGTAAGTGACTCTCTGAAGGTTTGTAGCTTTCTTTTTCACATGATCAATTAAACGACCCTATTAAAAAAAAAAAAAAGCCTAGTTTTAAAAAATGTTAATATATGCAACCTTCAAACACTTAACTGCTTTTTATCCTCACTTACAACTGTAACGTAATTACAGTGGTAAGTGAGGATAAAAAACAACAGAAAACATTTCAAGGCTCCAGTCTAGAAGTGACTGTCAATATTGAAGTCACAGAAACAGATTCCTAAAACTCTCATCAACTATGCTCGACAAGCTGAATTTTAGGACTGTTTTTTCAAGCTTAACAGTGTTGAGATCCTAAAATTCCCCAGTCTTTATTATAATTAAATTTTAAATATGGACTGTCTACTTAATCCCACAATTTTCGGCAAGGAAGTTCTTCATGCTTTGTTTTCTTGCCTAGCACCCCAATAAATAGCCACAACAAAACTTCCTCCAACCATTGGTTGCTCAGTTTTGCCCAAGTTCGTAACCAGTTTTTGCAATAACCACAGCCAGTTGACAAGGTCGCTCATTTAAATCACTGGTTCAGCATCAACACCCGTTCCGATTCGATGTTTCAACCTTTCAGTATTACTGCCACAGGCTCTGCACTGATTCAGGAAGACGGCACTCAAGTTCATGACATTCTGGGAATTTTCTTCCTTAATTTAAGGCTCAGCAATCAGAAGCTGGTATTGCACACAACTGACACTGACTCAATCAGATCTTGCTTGCTAGTCTGTCTTCTATTGGAAACTACACCTAATCACTGTCAGTTTCTCTTGGAACACAAATAATCCCAGCATATTTACTCTCAACATCTGATAACCTGTGAAGAACCCAGATTTCAGTGATCAGAGGACAAATTCTGCATCACCAATGACATGAAAAATCTGTCTCAGCTTCAGACAAGCAACAAAATGTGTACTGTATGCATATAGGTACTTCCTGGTGTGCAAACAGGTACTTACTGGTGTGCAGACAACTATTTCTGCCCCTTCCTGGAGGGCTTTGGCTTGCTCCCACATGCTTCCTCCTCCATACACAGCTACGGAGCGCAGATTATATGCCTTACCAAAGCGCTTACATTCAGAATGGATCTGGGAATTGTAAACAAAGGACACCACAGTTCACGTTAGACAGATCTGAGAAAATATACCTACCTTGGAAACACAGTCCACCTCCTGAAATTCACTTTTCAGCTAATAACTTAATGAAATTATTCAGAAATCCTCAGGGCTGAAATACTTCAATACTTGCGGATAATTTCCAAGAATTTATTTGGGAAACCTATTTAGGCATCCAATTATAATTTAACCTGAAGGTTCTATCCTTTTACACATACAATTTGTGGCACTGTATCCACAGTATTCTTAATACTTAGGAATAATAGGGGAGGGCTGTGCAAAAACCATCAATTTCAGATTTGTCACAATCCTTCAACAAAAATGGTGTAAGTGGGAACTGCAAGCTTACATTGGAGGCACACTACTAATGCCAAAGTAGTTTTTTCAAATAGTTAACTGAGGTTCTCTGACAATCTGTGCCCAGAATTTTGTTTTTTTCTATAAGAACACTCTATGACACGTACACGTTTACTATACACCTACCTGTTGGCAAAGCTCTCTGGTTGGGCAGACGATCACTGCAATGGGTCCATCCCCCGGCTGAAGCTCCTTTTGATCCATGATGTGAATCAACATCGGCCAGATGAAGGCTGCTGTTTTTCCGCTTCCAGTCTTGGCTATCCCAATCATATCTCTGCCACTTAGTGCAACTGGAACACCCTAAAAATAAGGAGATTCTAAACCCATATTATGCCTACCTTAGCATATTCTCATGCTTGATATTACAAGAAAACCCAGACAACAAGATAAAAGCACATTACAGAGGACTCGGCAACATACATCGATGCTTACACAGCTTTACTGCCAAGTTCAAATGTGAATTGGTTTGTTTTAAGGGCTGGAAGCCATCACATTATGACTGTTGGTGTCCCATATGAAATCAATATTTGGGCATAATATGACATCCCAAGGACATATTTACATGTCCACAAATGCATATTGTCCAGCTGTAAGAATGCTAAAAAAAATTCTTTGAACCTACTCTTTCTGTAACCATTCTGAGTGCTGAAGTCCTCAGTTCATCCCTACTCTTGCTGTAACGACCTCTCAGCCACAGGCTTTTTTGCAAACAGTATGGACAAAGGTCCTAATACACATCCCTTGGACACAGCACCCTGTCATTTTTCATACTTCAGGAAAAGCATCTGAAGTGGTATGGTTATAATCACATTAATTATAACCTTAATTACATTCAGTAATCCATCTGCAAATGCAGTAGAATCCCTTTGCGTGAACGGCTCTCCAAGGAACGACCAGTTAAACGGTTCAGCTCATAGGGCATTTATTCTCTCTGCTAAATGAAATTTTGCATACCTCTTCTAGTTACAAGACATTCAAATATAAGCTGTTTAAAGGAATAAGGTTGTCAACGTATGGCTCTTGACTCAGCTACTGCTATGCTTATTTTTAATGCTATTTCTAAAAAAAAAAATTTTAAAAATCTTTCATTTCTATAAGGAAGAGATGCCACTTGCACGTTCTTCAACCTTCACCAAGAGACAAATGAAGAAAGAATACGGATATGTTTACAGTGGTCATTTCCCAAGAAAAAAAGTGGGTAAACTTCTTTGTAAAAAAAAAAAATCAAAGCTATTTTCCTAGAAAAATACAAATTATTCTTCTCCGTGACAGCTCTATATAGGAAACTAGAATTGTATACATCCTCACATGCACTAGGGACCTTTGCAGGTGTTCGATTAGTTCTGTTTAGACATCACAAAAGCAACAACGCTCACCTGACATTGTATAGGAGTGGGCTGGGTATACTCAGATTTCCTAATTTGATGCATAAGTTGTTCATCAAACCCAAAATGAGCAAAACTACTGCCAGGCCTTGGAGGAGCAGCACCGGAGACCTTAGAAACAGAAACATATCATTGTTCATGAACAGTAAGAGAAAACCAAAGAGCAATCTGTACAAAAATGAAAAAAAGTGTCTCCACCTCCAAAACCAGCTTTTTATTTTTTGAATAGGTGTAAGTTTAACTAGGTGCAAATTCCCAATGTGTTGTGTAAATAGGACTTTCAGGTATAAAAATTTAGATAACTTGTCAATCAACATAAGCTACCAAACATCATATTTGCCCCCTTGTATAATTGGTCTCCTTCTTCCCCAAATAATTCCCTTCATAGAAAGGCACCACATTATCATGTCACAAATGGCAAAGAACCAACTCTTGCATATACTTCCAGTTTCAATTCCTAGTTCTTTAGTTCAAGTGCAACCATGCAACTGGCAATCTCAGGTGCCCATTTTGACAAGTCCACAGCAGACCTTCAAGAACTGCTGAGGAAAACCAAGCTCCCTTAAATTAAAGTCACTGAAAGTATCCAAGAGGCTCGGTACTCAAAACCTGGAGTTCCCTGGGAAAATCTTCATCAAAACTACTAAGGCAGTCTAAAAAAATGCACTTAAGAAGATCCTAGGAGGACAGTTCTATGACCAGCTTACCCGGAGATTTAGCTTATGACGTAACTCCACCACTTGCTGCGGGGTGAGACTGGTGATCTCCTCATGCTCATCATAGAAATTTTTCTCAAACGGTGGATATTCAATCTGCAAGGGTAATTAGTTAGTCCAGGACTCAAGATTCTCTCTCTGTACACTTAGTTTTGGAGGGATAACATCCTTTTGAGAAAAAGTTCTTAATTATCTGCAAGAACATTAATTTAATATGAACTCATTTGAAGGATCTTTAGTTACGACTCAGGTGGCACAGCACTGAAATGTTACCTGCCAACACTAATGTACAGGGACGGAACCATATTTCCATCTACTTCTTAGCACCTGTTTTCTAGAATGCCTCACGCAGAACAGAATGAAGTAAACTTCCTACCTCTGAATGGTCAATCGGTGGAAGAGGATCAATGATTTTTTTGGACGGTGCAATTGGATTCCCATCGCTATCATACTCCAGGTTATCCTCTTCCTCTTCTTGGACCACACCAGCAGTGGGGTTTTCAGCCATGTAGCGAAAATAAGCTTCCTGCAGCAAAACATATCAGTAAAATCACATACAATAGGATGCAAAAATACTACTATATTTGTTGAAATGATGTATATGCTAGATGGCTGTTTGCTTTCACACCCACCATTGAGGAGAAAAAAAAAAAGTTCACTAGAACTGGTTCTTCTCATCAATACCAACAGTTATATCCAGAAGAAGGACAGTAAGTACAAATGAAGAAAACAACTATAGTGCCAGTTAGACCACAAAATGCTTTTAAAAAACCAAATTTCTTCTCTTACGTGTCTACTCAACAACTCCTCCTACTAAGACTTGTTATGCTTTAACAACAGAAGAATCTACGAATCACATGAACACAGTACAAACACTGCAGGTTTCTAGACAAACAACACAATGCACATGATGTTCACATTTGTTTAAACACACTAAGCCAAAGATAGTTTCTCCACTTCCCCTAACTAAACTCTAAGAAATGAAAATGTATCTATTCATTGAGAGTCAACAGCAAACAGGAAAGAAACTATTTCAGAGGAGTCCTTCAACACAAGCCCGTTAGAAGTCACTGTCACCGCTGTAACACACCATCCTTACAGCTCACAAACATGTACGCTTCTTATGGAATCTCACTGGTACATGAAGACATTCTCGTGGACAAAACGCCAGTCTCACTTGACTTTCAGGCAAATATTTAAAATCAGATTTTAAAAGCAAGGTTCAGTTACAAACAAATGCATATACTCATCTGGCGTTTTCATTTGCATGGCCAATTATCACTCAGTCACAGACGTATGCACACAATACACCTGAACCACAGCTGTCTAGGAGTGTAAGTCACCTTTGCTCAAACTGTAGCACAGCTACACTCACCAAACCGGAAGCAAAGGCTTAGAGGCCAGACAACCCTTCCATGCTCTGCACTACTGTGAGTAACACCATAGTTACTAATTACAACTTAGTAGTAAGGCACATGTTGAAATGAAGTCTTTCCTCTTTGTTTATTGTTTCTGTAACAGTGATGCTTACAAACTTCAATCAGAACTGAAGCTCCTCTGAAAACAGAGTGCAAAAAGCCTGATCCTTGCCCTTAACAGACATGAAATTTCACAGTAAATATCCTCCACAGTTTAACAGCCTCTCACTGGTGCTCCACGTTAATTGATTCTGCTAATTTCAAAGTTGATGAGACCCTCGAATACTGAAAAACCTGTACAGGAAGTTGAAATTCAAATTATCTGAAAAAAAAAAATCTTCCTAAACGGAGTAAAAAAGAATGAAATTGTCTCCTAACATTCTTCCTTTTTTTAGTGAAACACCTAGAAGGGTAGAGGCAGCAGGGTAACCACTACAGCTTCCTGCTGAATTGTCCGGATACTGCGCATGATACTGGAGTTTTGTTTGTACCTAGTAGTTACATAACTGGGGAGGGAAGGTAGAAAAAACACCAAAACCCAAACAAAAAAGGAAATAGAAAGACTGCATAGGAACTCACTTGGTCATCTTCCTCTTCAATGTCATCTCGAATACCCCTGGAAAAAAAAGCGGAGAAAAAAAACTTCCCTGCAAATGTTCCACATACCCAGCTCGATACTTTCATTTGATTAGTGCTGAGCTCCGTATTTCGTGGAAGACACAACACTAACAACTCAGCAACATTTATAATCCCAACCCATGGAGTTTTCATATTTGGTGTCAACCGTAACAGCGACCCTGCAAAGATTTCTGTTCACTTCTATTAACGAGACCGAAAGATTAGGACTCCGTCTTCGCGGTAGAAGCCACATCAAAGATCATCCTGGTCTAAGCTCTCGATGCTACAGAAGTCCCATAACTGAAGAGGAATATGAGCCAGGAAGTGCAAATCCAGTTCAGACCTTCCCCAGGTGGCAATTTGGATCCGGTGTTCTGTTTCAGGACCATGTATAATCTGATCAACCCCATGCAATGCAAGTTCTACCAATGTATCTGACATTTGTATCAAGAATCAACGGCACAATTATTTCCCTTGGTCAAAAAAGATAGATAAGCTGCAAAAACGTAAATTGTTTTAAACTCCAAATTCAGTATCCCAACTGTCACATGCTACCTGATACATCAGCTTTACAGGGAAAGTCTTAAAACCCGAGTTCAAGTTTAGAAGAATGTCCAGTACTACAGGTACAGCAGCACTGAGTCATTTTGCTCACATAAATACAATTTTAAACCAAACCATCCTGATCACTGCAAGGATGGGGAAAGACAAAAAGCTATTCAGGCTGATCTGGAAGGAGGTAGCAGTACAATGTGCTGCCCCAGTTTGTGCGGCCTAGAAAGGCTTCTCACATCAGATAACTCTCAGTGTTGTTACACTTTACCGTAGGATGCCACCAGGGATTCTTCCCTCCTATTATTCAATTTTCATTGCACAGAACTTTACCCACGGGGGAGATCATGCGCTGGTTAATGCTGTTTACTAGGTATATATTACATTGTCTACACAACAATCATCATCAACAAAATGCATTGGAATTCTCTTAGCACCATACAAGACACTGGCAGGCATGTGAATTATAAAAGAGAACTTACTTAACATTCTTTTTTTCTTTGTCTTTATCTTCAAGTCTCTTCATGTCTCGAGCAGCTTGATCCTAATAGGTCATAAAATTATGACGTTAAAAAACCCAAGATGATAAAACATGGAAGGGAAAAAACATTCCTACATAACTAGACCATCATGCCACAGAGACAACACTTTCCAGCCTAAACTTTCTCTTGTTCCATATCCTATTATGCGAAATAAATTCTCCTGCTAATACCTTCGAAATTAATATGCTGCAACTTTGCAGCACTGTTGTTGAAAAAATACATTCCCCGTATTCCTCCTGAAAACACTATGATAGAATCCAGCTAATAACAGAACTGTAGCTAAGGAACAGCTCATGATAAATACAAATCATTTCAGTTCAGGTAGTGAAAAATGCATAAAACCTTGATTTCATATTAGAGACACACAAAGCTCTTTGTTGTATTGCCTTGATATTGTCCAGTTCTGGGCTCCCCAGTTCAAGAAAGATGAAGAGCTACTGGAGAGAGTCCAGCAGAGGGCTACAAGGATGAGGAGAGGACTGGAGCATCTCTCCTACGAAGAAAGGCTGAGGGAGCTGGGCTTGTTCAGCCTGAAGAAGAGAAGGCTGCGAGGGG
>Ga0181612_114183_pt1 | contig 12278 bp, 8 predicted proteins | sample HoacroProtozoa21_FD_119630 | JGI IMG/M metagenome (GOLD analysis project Ga0181612, IMG submission 119630) | Hoatzin crop microbial communities from Cojedes, Venezuel. Combined Assembly of Gp0051906, Gp0051904, Gp0051908 | reverse complement strand
TTTCCATCATCACTGATTATGTAACAATGTATATTAGATTTATATTTTCCTTGGTTTATGTTGTTATATTCTGTAACTGTGAGGTTGCTGCCTCATTGCGTCTTACATTTATAATTTTAAAAATGTATCTATCTCCAGCATTGTCTGCTATGATTGTTCCTGAGCAGTAGTACAAAATGAGAGAAAACAAATAATCACTGAATTTAATATTTCTCTCTCTTCTCTTCTTCATTCTGTGTGACTATAGTCTGGGAGTAAGGCTAAGTGTCCCATCTTCCCTCCCACTCTGCAGCCTCTAAATTTCACTTTTAGATCAGCTGTGCCTCAAAAGAAAATAGGTATTCTTCTATGTAGAATCTGTTTTTAATTAAGAAAAAAATACAGTTCCTATACGCTTACTGTAATCTACTCTTGCAGATATTAAATTGTGTTCAGTGTGTTCTAGCCATACAATGTTTTTCAGTTGAGAAGCATTGTGCTTCTGCCTCAAGTGATTCATTAGTGTGCTAAAAACTGTGAATACTGAGATTTTTTTATTTCAGTGTTGCAAAGAGGAGGGAACATTACTAAGCCTGCAAAGCAAAAGACCTAGTGAACATCATATTTAACAGCTAGTGGAGTTTTCTCAGACCTTGAGAAATTGATACTTTTTTCCGGAAGAATACACTGAATGAGCATTGAATAAAAACACGCGTCAGGCTCTGTACTGAGTAGTCCTAACTATTCACTCCGTTGGCCTTTTCATTTCTCCCCTGGTTTTAAATGCACGTTTTGGTCCCTTCGACTATTCTGTTCTGCTCTTTTTTTCACGGCTTCTCTGAGCAGATAGTGACTCCTTGTATGCACAACAATACTGGATCTTGGTTCAGAAGGCACAAATGAAGCTTTTCTTGCATTGCTTGTTTGTTTGGTAAGGGCAGAGTGAAGAGGTAAGATTTGCTGTGAAAAACAAAAAGCCATGGAGTTTTCATTGTCAGGTCGTGTGTTGACACAAGACCGTATAAGAGAGACAGGCTTCAGAAAAAGTTCCTGATTTACAAGGGGAGGAGGAAAATAAATGGAATGGCGTGTAGGTTGGAAACATCTGAGGGGACCGGACAACTCGAAGAGAGCAGTTACGTGGATGAAAACCGGGGGTATAGATATCCAGAGTAGAAAAAGTAGTGTAATTGACTCCTAGCCCTTGAGGAAACAAAGGATAGTAGGAGTGGAGAATAGCTGAAGGGTATAAGCTGGAGGAACAGTTGTTGCTTTTCATAATGACAGCCACAAAATGTCAGTAAACTCTAGTACAAAACTGACATAATTAGGTCTCTTGAACTGTGATCAAATATAAGAAATGCCAAGAGCTAGGAACTGGAACAGTGTTGGGTGCTCTGGTAGAGTTTCCGGCATGCACCTGCTTGTGGTGGCTATGACGTGCTGGCTGCTGTCTTGGTGAATTCCAAGGACTACACAGACCGTGGGTCAGTTGTTTTCCACATTCCTGAGGTGATTACTCCCAGTCACCGATTACTACTCAGTTACTGGTAGGCACTGGCTAACAAGTGAAGCAAGGATTGTGGCCACATCAGCTTTCACCTAAAACTAATGAATGCCAAATGTCATTGTATGAAGAGGTGCAGAGGCTCGTGTGGCACCACCGCATTTTGGTCAAAGCAGTAATATCATCGGGGGAAGGCCTAGGTTGTCATCTAGACATATAGTGGCAAAAGTATGGATTTAAATGAAGTAAGGGTTGTGAGTCTGATCTCCTGACAGGAGAAGAGATTTTTGAAGTGCAACAGCCCTGCACTTGTATTTGTGGGAGTGGTCTCGTGTCCACCATAGCCATTCATCCTTAGCTGTGTATCTTGAAGCCTTTCACATTTATGTTAAGAACTCCAAAGATAAAAAGTATGGGGAAAATCTTTCATTTCTGAGACTAGTTTTGCAGTCAGTTAAGCCCTGATCAGAAGCCTGTTGATAGTGACTTAGAAATCTCCAGGCACGGACTGAGAGCAACTTTGGATCTGGAGCTCGCGAGTGAACCGAGAGCAGCAGGAGAGCATGGATCTCGGAGAAAACTAGATGGAGCTGCTCTGTGCGTTGGGATGCTGTAGACTACCATGCCCAAAGCAGAGAGAAAGAACCAGGACTCATTCTGCCTTCTTGTCACCCCACTCTGGACTCGCTGCCCGAGAGGAGCAGAAATGAAGGAATCATTAAATTCTCAGAGGGGAGAGTGCGGCCTCCAGCTGCCTGTGCACAGTGGCGTGGAAAAAGGAGTTTCTTGCTTCCTCATCCAACCCTGGCAGCCAGTGCCAGGCTATCTCCCTCAATGGCAGAAGGCTGACACACATGCCCACCAGGATGGATGCTAGTAGCTTTATTGGTGGGACGATTCAGCTTGGGAACACCATTCATACTTGCTGAGTAAACCTGAATGGGTTTGTTTCAGGGCTTAATTAAAGTAAATTGAAGAATTACAAGAGGGGAGGGAAAGAAGTGTTCACAAAAAGAAACATGTTGGAGATGCATTACGTCCTTAGCCTTTCTCCACTAATGGATTTGAATCCTTAATGAAAACAATATCACTCAAGAGAACATGGATCGGCAGTGGAGCAAGCGCAGCCCAGCCTAAAGGGATCAGCTGGCCCACACAACGCCGCCTTGTTGCCATGGTGGAAAGGACGATGCCAACTGTGAGAGCAAAGCAAAGACAAATACTGGAAGTCACTATCAAACGCTACCAGAGACCTGTCATCATGGTGAGGGGCACCGTGTAAGAGCTGATCTGGAGTAAAATGGATAAGGACTGTGTATCCAAACATACTGGGAGTTTGGGTGAGGGAACTTGAGATCCAGATATGAAATGAGCAGTTGGCGATTGACTTCTTAAAGTAGTCTGAATCCAAAACCAGAGCATCAACAATGCCCTGAATACTAAGAAATTTGAAATCCGTGCCAGAATCTTTTGATTTGTCATCTCATTTTTCAGCTCCGGTTGTAATAAAGAGTAGCAGAAGAAAAGCAGGAAGGCCTGTGTTGGCGGCTCAGCTGCCGGTAAATAGTGGGTGTTGAGCTGAGGCTGAAACTGGAAGGGATAAGATTATAAAAGTGCTTCCAGTAGGAATGGCAGCTTTAAAAGGGAGCTTTCTGTGCACACAGACTGAAGAAACTGCTGAGGATGTACTCGTCTGATTTTGTGGCGCATCCAAGTCCTTTAAGTATTCCTCACCTCGTGAGCTGACCTGAACAAGCGCTGAAAACAAAACCAGTTTGTGGGATTCTGTGTCCTTCTGCTGGCTGCCTATGACTTTCCATTCAGTTCACTCTTTTTCCCTTATGCAGGTGATGGTGGCTCAGCTCCTGGGAGAAAGAGCTGATACTAGTTATCATTTTATCATTGAACACAGCTGTTCTGCATTTTAATAGGTAAGACTTCTGCATCTGCAAGTGACATATGGCTAGCACAGAGCTGCAGCTTCAGGAGTCTCTTCCTGCTCATGTCTCTATCAGGTAGTCGTGGAATGGAAACCTGCCGCTTCACCAAAGACATTTAAGGCAGGCGAGCTGTGGGAAGATATGCCGTGTAAACATGCTGTAGTTAATGTCAGGTATCCTAATGTGTGCTTAATATAATCTTTCTGACTTTGCATTTGTGTACAGTAACCTCCTCTAACGCTCTGCTTTTAATAGATGAAGTGCTTCCAAGGTGGTGCCGTCGGTAACACGTATTACTTTTAACACGTATAACATTTAGTTAGCATGAAAGGTCTTCAGCCAAGCGGGAAAGCTCCTCTAAGCCTGCAGCTTCCCCAGGAGGGAAGCGCTGTAACTAGAGGGTGCATTTTAGCTGCACAAACTTCACCACCTCAGAGGCGGCTGAAAATAATACACCTGAGAACGTTGCTTGCGTGGTCTTGCCACTCGGACCCCTATGCTCCGGGGCTGCTGCCCACGTACTCACGCACCCTGCGCTCCTGGGAAGTGGCTGCTCCTTTTAGAGCGCATCTGCTATTTCAACCGCATCTCTCCGCCACTGCGTAAAACCAGGTATTGAATTTTCTCGCTGTCTCGGAACAGGAGATCACAACATCCTATGCAGCTGAAAGCAGTGCCTCGGATATTTGAAAACAATTACCTGCTGCCTTTGGCAGGCTGTGGACAGCTCTGGCTCCGAGAGCGAGAGTCACGGGAGATGTAGGTGTGGAGGGAAAGATGATGATTGCTGTTCGGGGGGGTAGCGAGGGCTTATTCCTCCAAAATTTGACCAGTTGCAGTAAATGTTCCTTACCCCATTTATTACAAATTGGGAGACTTGTCTAGGTAAGCAAAATCTGCATGGATGTGCTCCATGTAGGTAGAAGAAGATAATACTCGGGTTGACACAGTGCATTGCACTGGCGTAATGACATATGGTTATAGCTAGCGTGTGTCTCCCTCGGCTGTGTGTGCTCTGAGGCAGAAAGAGAAGTGACTCGTACAAGGCCATTCGGCAGATCAGGCATGGAGCAAAAAACACAGAGGCCTTAAAAGCTAATTATCAGTCAGGAGACAAAACCGTTACTCTGAGAGCTCTCTTTGTATTTTTTGATTTGTTGTGGTTTTGTGCTAATTTGGAATGATAAGCTGCGTCTTTCAAAGACACGATGATATCCTCTTTTTCCCACCTGCCCTGCAAAGACTGTTCATACTATGGAATAACTTCAGTTTTTATAATATCAGGCTTGAATAATTTCTAAATGACTGTCAAAATCACAGAATGTTACAGAATCACAGAATGTTAGGGGTTGGAAGAGACCTCTGTGGGTCATCTAGTCCAACCCCCAAAAATATATCAAGACAAAACACTTCTAGAATGGCGGGGGGGGGGGGGGGGAATGAAAAATTCTTTGCTGAGTTTTTATTTTTTTCACTGCTACCCCCTGCCTTGAGTAAATATTTACTGTCCCTGGGGAAAAAACCCTTTCCACCTCAGTTAAAGAACAGTTCCACAAAGTAACTCTGCTACAGAACACTTCAACCAGTTCTACTAACTGGACAGATGCCCAAATGGATTTTTAAAATCCAGGTAAATAGGATACTACTCAGTGGCAAACTACTTGCTGAGGAAATGAACTTTTCAAAGTATTGCTGTGACTGCCTGATGGCGTCATGTGTTCCCCTGCAGCAGCGTGGCAGGGGCACGTTACCTTGTGGTGCAGGTCCACCAAGGCCTTGCACAGCGTAGCAATATTAAACGCGCTATCGCCCGGGTGTGAACATGACCTTTTCTGAACAAGAATGAAGTGCCATGGTTTTGCGGTTAATGTTCTTCTGAACTTTTTTTTTTAACGGGGTTATTTGACACCCTCTAATTTATCTTTATTTTTTAGAATGTGCTTTGGTGCCTAATAGCTGAGCTGTAGGGGTGGCGTGTAGTAGGAGTTCTGAAAGACAAACTGTAATTTCTAGAATACTGGAAAAGAAAACTACACAGTTGTCAACAGTGAGCTATAGCGTGTTTAAACCAATGACTGCATCTATAGGAGAGAGGGGGAAGTAAAAACCAACAAGTCCTTGCTGTCCTAAACCAGTTAGAAACCCGATTATAGCTGCATTGAGGAAAATGATGAGAACTAGCTGTGGCCTTCTGGATTCTGTGGAAAAAGCTGCACTGACCAGACGAATGCAAAAACAAAATTCAGGCGGGCAAGAATGCCAGAGTGTGTTATAGTCCTAGTGATATTTGCAGTGATGGGAGTAGTTGATCGAAGAGCGGATTCTCAGAGTGCGGTGAGCACACACGGTTATTATCAGTTGGACAACAGAAATGAGTATGTTGTTTCCCCCAGATGTTACGTGGGGTGCTGCTGGCAGGCTGCAGCACGTGCATTTTGGGAAGGGGTGAGCTGGAGCTGGTAGCGAGGTGTGCCTTCCGAAGGGATGGGGAGCAGGCGGATGATGAGAGGAGGCTCTGCTTCCACATCCTCCTTTCCTCTGCGGTGGAAAACGCGCTGCACCTCGTCAGTAGATGTGGAAATCTGCAGCTGCTCCACCCCGCGCTGCTCGCTCTGCCAGTACTAATGAGCTCCAGAAGGCATTGCGCTGTCTGAGGAGCTGTGCCTTTGCTGCTGCTCCTGGGCGCACGTTTTCATACTCCCGCCATGAAGCAATCAAATGCTGCCCTGGGCCTGTGTGACTCTTCTGAACAATTTTTAGGACTAGCAGAGTGGTGTAACCAGTGACTTGTGTACAGCGTATCTGTAAATTCCAGTGTTGTGTTGTTGTTTTTTTTTCCTCTGTACGTTTGGAAATGTCTGTGGTTTCCTCCCCCCCCCCCAGTTAAATGCTGCTTCATCCCTTGCCTGTAAGCGGAGTGAGGTTCCTTACTGGAATAAGCTGGGTCTTTAAACAGGATGAATCTCAGCTCGCAGCTGGCATAAATCACCGCTGCTCTCTTTGCTTCGGTGAAGCTATGCTGATTTGCTGTTGCTGAGGTGCTGCCCTAATGTTTCTTCTGGAGGCAAACAGCAGTGAGCTCATCAGTTAGGAGTGGCCGGTTTTCAAGAATACAAGAAGCTACTGTAGCTCACACACACGAAAATTGTCAGGGTGGAAAAGAGAGACCTTACATGAGGGGGATCTCCACACACACACACAGAGTTTTTTCCTTCTTTCTTTCATGGAGAGAAAGAGAAGCTCTGTTTTAGTACTGCTACCACGCAAGAATTTGAAGATTAATACAGTATTTTGGCAAAAGCTGTGTTTGTGTCCGTGTCATTTGTAGGCACTAGCACAAGATAACATGATACCCGTCAGAAACAGGACAACACAAGTTGCTAACCAGTCCCACTGATCACACTTTCCATTTGAAAGAACAGCAGCTGCCTAGCACAAGCTGCTTGCATCCAAAGAATGAAACAAGAGCCTCAACTTTCCTTGGATGGCAATCAGAGGAAGCAACGACTTTGGTTGCTGTCTGCAGCAATGTGGCATCCCCTTCTAGAAAGGTCAGATTCTGCGCGTGGAATCTGTGCTGGTTACAGCCTGGGGAATGTGCAGGGTTGTAAGAAGTGGGAATGGTCTCCCCGACACCAGCGTTGCTCAAGCAATTAGTCCGGAGAGAGCTCCTGCGTAAGCATGCCTGTTAAATGGGGAAGGGGAGGATTCAGTGTGCACACCGAGTGTGTACCTCTTGTGTGGCTCCGTTTACTGACCAAAACTAAAGACAGTCTTGTGTCCCAAATGAATAGTCTTGTGCTCTTGGCTTCTTGCAGTTGCTCAGCAGTTTCATGCTGCAGAGCTTTCCCTCCCTGCCCTTCCCTGGGGCCACACTCGTGGCTGGTATTTTTTCCACATCTGTGTTTTCTCTTGTTTCTCTCAAACATCTGCAGGGGCACCAATACAAATGCAAAAAATTCCAAATCTGAAAGCTTTCCAAAATGCCCTTGCCATACCATCTGGTGTCTTGTATGAGCGTCTCCTCTATTTCTAACCCTTTTGCTTATTAAAGGGTCTTGGGTTTCCCTCCTGCTGAGAAAGAGAGTACAGAGCTCATCTGCCAGCTTTAACCACCTCTGTAGGTGAAAGCCTTGTCAGGGCAGCTTTTTCTGTTGGAAGCCTTGCTCAAGAACACCACTCAAAGTTGGTCAAGGCCACATTTATCCGTCCCCTCATTACGGCTCTGGCAGGCTGTGAAGAATGTGAGAGGCTCATCAGGATGCGGTTTGACACTTGAGCCAAGCTGATCCACTGCTGAGTGCTATCACAATATGAGTGAATCATGACTGGTGCCTTGCTCTCCTTGCCCTGTGGCTAGCTGCCGCGGCACCAGCGCTCTGCTGAAGCAGTGGAAGGAGGCGATCTGGCGGAGACCTGACGAAGTTTTTGTTTGTTCATTTGGTAGGGTGAGTTTTCTGGCAGCGCAGCGCTCCGAGCAGGTTCACTGTGGGGTTAGAGAAAAGTGCAAGGTTTGGCTCAACCCGAAACGACAGAAGTGCGTGCCAAGGGTGGGGAGCAGGGCGAGGCATGTCGTTAGCCTGGCCTAATTGCATGCCAGCATGCTGTGATGCCCCGTTGCTACCCCCAGCCGTGGCAGCCGTCGCGATGATCCCCGGAGCCATGGCTGAGGCAGGAATGGCCGGCTGGAGCATGACAGCTCGGGTACCTGCTTGCACCCACGTCGCCGACCGAGACCGCCCCAGGTCCAACCACACATAGTACTAACGAGGAATCTTTTGTGTCAGTAGGAAAGCATTTTCTTCCCAACGAGCAGGGTTTCGGGGAGTCCCACCCAGCAGGGAATTCCTGTTTCATCAGGTGCTGGGAGGTTGCTAGCGGAAGCGCAGGCATGCCTGTCGCTGGTGTGGGACCGCAGCACTCGCTACAACCAGTATACAAATACACCCAAGGTAAATACGCTGGAAAGTCCGTCTCTGACTCACGATGTGTGGTGCCTTTGAACTCAATCGCTTTGTAATTTCTGGCAAGTGGAGGAAAGATGACCGGACAAAACAAGTCAAGGGAAGAATATATCTTTGCTTTCCACTAACCCATTTCTCCCTCATCATCTGCCAAGAGTAAGCTTTAGTTTATAATAGAAAAATAAATCTAGTTAGACTTTACATGCAGAGAATTGTTTCTAAAATGAATTTTAGTTGAAGGAAAACACTGCTTTATTAGTCATGTTTTTAAGCTATGTTAGCAGGAGAAATTAGATCTTCAGCGCAGAGGCAAAAGATGAAAAACAGGCAAAGAGTGGAAAGGGCTTATTCTGCTGTTGAAGCCCCCCTGCACCCTGTCTCCCAAAGATGAGGATGAATACGTAATTAACTGTAGCAGATTTAGCTGATGCTCTTCTCGTGGGTTAGCATTTGAATTGGGCATTTTATTGTGCTTTGCTGCTTACAGAATCACAGAATGTTTGGGGTTGGAAGGGACCTCTGTGGGTCATCTAGTCCAACTCCCCGCCGAAGCAGGGTCACCCAGAGCAGGCTGCACAGGACCTTGTCCAGGCGGGTCTTGAATTTCTCCAGAGAAGGAGACTCCACAACCTCCCTGGGCAGCCTGTTCCAGGGCTCCATCACCCTTAGAGTGAAGAAGTTCTTCCTCATGTTCAGCTGGAACTTCCTCTGCTCCAGCTGGAACTTCCTATATTTCAGTTTGTGCCCGTTGCCCCTTGTCCTGTCTCTGGGCACAAACTTGGCTGGCCCTTCTTAGACTGGAGAAATCTCGTGCAGGCAAATGAAGTTAGAACCAGTCTAGGATAAATCTTTCCCTTCACTTATACCGAGCCAGATCCAGAACTGGTACAAATGGAGATATTCCGTCGCTTTCTCCGTGCAGCAGTGCCACTGAATCCACAAGTCTGTGGTCTGTTCCTATGAGGTGCAGGGGCTGTCACCAGTCAGCTCATAACTGGTGTGATAACCATTGTCCCTTCAGGAGCCAGAGACTGCAGACTGACCATTGCCTTGAATTTGGAATATTCCCTAAGAGAGAAATACTAGAAAGGCCTTTCCCTTTGCAGTCAGGCAGAATTTAGGCTTTCAATAGCGTGGCTTTTTCTTTTTCTTTGCATAGGCAGAGTGAACAAGCTCAGGAAACCGGTTTATCAAAAAAACCCCTCCACTTTCTCCTGTTAACTTTCAACCAGATCGCACAGTGAAGCCAACTGAGATAAACACCTGCACAAATGATGGTGCTGGTGTGAGAGCAGGATAACCCAGGGGCAGAAATGAAGAGCTAAGGGCAGCAATTATGCAAACTAGCACAGCTATCGAAACACAACTGACTGGATAAAACCCCATCGCACAAGTGGAGCAGGCTGGAAAACTGATGAAAGAAGATACCTGAAAAGTAAGGCTCTCTCAGCTTAGCTTTATGCTCTTGGCATAGCTAATGTGGATTGAGGTATTAGAAAATAACCCCCATCATCTTCTCTCCAGTTTCCTGCATCAGGCTACCAACTCTCCTGCTGCCCCCCAAACAAAAAGAAATCAGTTGCTCTTTTCTAACCCAGAGAGTTGGTGTGATCACCCCAAAAGAGAATTGCTGGCAGCAGTTGCTGGCTGCCGCTTGCTTAGGCTCGGACAACACTGCTGTCCAAGTCGGAGCATGGGATGTGCCCTTGTCTCCTGCGAGCAGCCGTGTCCCTTTGGAAATCGTCTGAAACATCTGGCTGGGAGGGTGGCTGAGCAAAGCAACCTGGGCTTATGGTACAGCTATGGAATAAATATTCACATTGTGGAGGAGAAAGTCTGTGCTGGGGGTTATCTAGTAAGCAAAAGTTATACTGAGGATAGAAGAGAGCAATTGTTGTTAAACTATCTTCAGTTTAGCAGGTGATGTGTTACATAGTGGTTTATTTCTTTATGTTAAAGATTTCACTATACCTCATGATGATGCTGTGTCTCTGCTGCTTTTCTTTAAAGCTGACTTTCTCTGCTTGTATCCCTTATTCCTATTCAAGGAGCTAATCATCCCTTACTGTTCAGTATAACATTTTCCTCACTTCAGCCAGATGAACAGTCTTTATTGTTTTACGTCTAATTACCTGCTAAGGAGTTGTCTAGTTCTGAATAAAATCCATGTAAATGATGATAGGCAGGTGTGTTTTTTTTTAAATCTGAAAGACAGAAGCTGCTGAGAGAACAAATACAGTCTTTGAAATCTCTTAATCAGTAGGAATTTCAGAGCGAAAACCTAACTAGTGACCATGATGATATTGGCTTCACTGTGATAGGTAAAGTAAATGTAACAAAATTTGGACCCAAATTACTTGAAGGCAGTGACTGCACTGCTCTCAAGGTAGTACGTGTTATCTTTTTTGTCTACTTGAGATTAACTGTCTGTGTAAACTAATGTGACTAACTTTTGCAGACAGTGGGGTATCTGTTTCCTCTTGAAGGCTTTGTTCATGTTTTTGCTGCTGAAGTGTTCCAGGTCACATCGAGGACTCATACTAAAATCTTAACTAGTTAAGTTTTGAGAGACAAACTCAGATACTCTTGTTCAGGAGTATCTTGTAGAGCACAACTTTGTTGTGCAGAATACTACACTGTAATGCTCTGCAGCGTTTACCTATTGAGCAATGTTTTCTGATATTTTATAGATATTTCCAGCCCAGAAATTCTACAAAGAAATAAAGCTATCACAGGAAAGAAGGCCTGTTGTTACGAGAGCTCCAGGCTCAGTTTTTTAAACATCAGAAAGCACAGATAAGGGACTTAATTTGGTGGCAAGTGATTTTTTGTTTCTTTTAATGCTCCTTGAAGAGGCCTCAGTTTTGAAAATCCTTTGAAATACTGGGCATCTGTAAGTTTCTTTGCCTTTTCTGTTCTTCTGTATTAAGCTTAATTTGTGTATCAACTGCGAGACTTCAGCCGTTGTTTTGTCCCTTTCATATCTCTTGAAATCTGCTTTTGATTGCAACACTTTGCACCAGAAGTAACAGTTTTATATGTCCGCCCTATAAATGCTGGGATCTTGCCAACATTGTGAATTTCTACATTCCCCACACCCTTTCCCATTCTGTTTAATCCAGGTAGTCTCATTCTCAGAACTGTGCGGGGTAAGTGTAAAGGAAGATTGCCACTTCTATCAATTATAACAAAGAGTAGTGAGAGAAAAAGAGTTGGACTTCAAGTTTCCCTTGTAGACTCAAAGGCTTGACCCTGAATCTTCTAACAATTTCATGAAGATATTCATATTAAGAATGCTATTTCTGAGTTAAGGTCTGATAGAGATGATTATAAAAGGTCTGAATGAGTCTATTTTGACTAAAGGCTTTCCTTGTGCGCTGAATCAGGTCTCCTCTTTTGAAAGGTACATTCATGTATACAAGTTATAGAATATTACGATGACCTGTAGACATCTTGCGTGTCGTACAGATAGTTGGAAGCACGCAGAAAACGAGAAACTGATTTTTCTACTTGAGCAAATGAGTTTAGCTATATTCTCTGTTACCTGTATCACTGAGGACTGAAAAGCACTGTAGTTGATTGTGTTGATTTATAGATGAAGATTTTGTTTGGACATTTGTATCTGTAAAGTAAATGTGAGATCTGGATTTCAAAACTTTTTTTTTTTTTAACCATACTAATTCAATTGAGTACCTTATATTTGAATTGAGGGACCTTATAAATGCTTATAGAGACCTTATAAATGCTTATATCTTGAGGGTGGGTGTCAGGAGGGTGGGGCCAGACTCTTTTCAGTGGTGCCCAGCGACAGGACAAGGGACAACGGGCACAAACTGAAGCACAGGAAGTTCCGTCTGAACATGAGGAAGAACTTCTTCCCTCTGAGGG
>Ga0181612_175126_pt1 | contig 12279 bp, 11 predicted proteins | sample HoacroProtozoa21_FD_119630 | JGI IMG/M metagenome (GOLD analysis project Ga0181612, IMG submission 119630) | Hoatzin crop microbial communities from Cojedes, Venezuel. Combined Assembly of Gp0051906, Gp0051904, Gp0051908 | reverse complement strand
TGAGGGCAGCAGGCATGGTAACCAACGATGCGGCAATCAAGAGAGCCTCGCCGAGGCTCATCATTGATAGTCGTCTTTGCCCCAGGTCTCGGGTTTCGCTACGCTCCCCTCGGCCTGGGGTTAGGTCAAGGGCGGCTCTCCGAGCCTTTCCACTTATCTTCTAGTTTTGACACACCCTCACGACTGCGTGGCGGCTCCTCGCTATCGCTGCCCTCATCACTATCGCGGGACAGTGAGATGGCTCCGTTGCAGGCCATGTCGCTATCGTGCACCTCTCCGAGGTACTAACCCTATATCCACCTGTGCCCCAGGTTCCTGCGCTCACTTCGTTCGCTTGATAACCTGGGGTTATTTCACGTGCTCGTCTCCGACGAACACTTCCTTACAAGTGGACTCACGCAAACCTCATTGCAGAATAATATGGTACACAGACGAGCGCAGACTCGCGCGGACTTATTATGAGTCTGCGGAGTCTGCGTAGTCTGCGTGAGGCCCTATTGAGGGGGGATTAGCAGGAGGCGAGGGCGGTGGCGACGACTTCACCGAGGGTGGGGTGGCCGTGGATGGTGGCCTTGACGGTGTCGACGATGAGGCCGGCTTGCATGGCGACGGCGATTTCCTGGATGAGGTCGGCGGCGTGTGGGCCGCAGATGTGACAGCCGAGGATGGCTCGGGTGGCTTTGTCGACCACGATTTTAACCAGTCCGTCGGGTTCGCCCATGGCGATTGCTTTCCCGTTAGCGCGGAAGAATGCTTTACCCACGCTGAGTTCGTGTCCAGCGTCGGCGGCTTGCTGCTCGGTGAGTCCCACCATGGCGAGTTCGGGCGTGGTGAACACTGCCGAGGGGACAACGTCCATGCGTGTGGCATCGTCGCGGTGCATGATGTGTGCGAGTGCGCGGCGGCCTTGTGCGGTGGCAGCGTGTGCGAGCATGCAGCGTGCGTTGACGTCGCCAATGGCGTAGACCGACGGTGCGCTGGTGCGCATGTTGTCGTCGACTTCGATGCCACGGCGGCCTGTGGTGACGCCAGCTGCTTCGAGGCCCTCGGGGAGGACGGCGCGGCGGCCAACGGCCATGAGTACCATCTCGCAAGTGACGACGGTGTCGCGGCCCTTGCTGTCGTAGTGCACCTCGAGTGCGCCAGGTTCGCCGGTGATTGCTTTCACGGCGGCGCCCACAGCGAAGTTGATGCCACGTTTGCTGAGCACAGTGCGCAGGCGTTTAGCGATGTCCTTGTCGAAGGGCGGGAGGATTTCCTTGCAATACTCGACGACGGTGACGTCGACGCCGTAGGCATTGAGGATTGCAGCGAATTCCATGCCGATGACGCCACCTCCGACGATGCACATCGATGCGGGGAGCGTGGTCATTGCGAGCAGTTGGTCGCTATTGATGGCCTTGTCGGCGCCCTCGATGGGCAGCGAAGCGGGGCTGGAACCGGTGGCGATGATGATGTGCGGTGCTGTGAGCGTGCGGTCGTCGACAGCCACGGTGGTGGCATCGATGAGTCGTCCAGTACCCTGAACCACAGTGATGTGCGGGTCGTTCATGAGCATGGCCACACCATCGCGCAGTTGCTTCACCACGGTGTCCTTGCGGGCTGCGGCGGCAGCGTAGTCGACGTTCATGCCATCGATGGTGATGCCCCAATCGGCAGCCTCGCGCAGCGTGGAAACAGCGCCAGCGCTGGCACAGAGCGCCTTGGTGGGGATGCAACCGCGGTTGAGGCAGGTGCCTCCCAGCAGGTCGCGCTCGACGAGGGCAACGTTAAGGCCCTCGTGCGCGGCCATGGCGGCTGTTTCGTAGCCGCCAGGACCAGCGCCGATGATAATCAAGTCAAATTGTTCGTTCATCTTGAAGTATCGTGATGCTTGACTGATGAAACAAAGTCGATTAGTCTTGCACGGGGGCAGTGAGGTCGGCCCAGGTTACCACGGGATGCAGGGCAGCCTTGGTGTCGTCGAGACGACGCACGGGCGTGGTGAGTGGTGCTTGGGTGACCTTTTCGGGCGTGTCGTGCGCCTCGGCAGCGATGTCGCGCATCACCTTGATGAAGCCGTCGAGCGTCTCGATGCTCTCGCTCTCGGTGGGCTCAATCATGAGAGCCTCGTGGAAGAGTAGCGGGAAGTAGATGGTGGGCGAGTGGAAGCCGTAGTCGAGCAGACGCTTAGCCACATCGAGCGTGGTCACGCCCGTCGACTTGTCCTTGAGGCCATCGAAGACGAACTCGTGCTTGCACAGGCCCTCGATGGGCAGTTCGTAAACGTCCTTAAGCGACTCCTTGATGTAGTTGGCGTTAAGCGTTGCGAGCGGACCCACTTCCTTGACGTGCTCGCGACCGAGCGAGAGGATGTAGCTGTAGGCACGCAACATGACGCCGAAGTTGCCCAGGAATCCCGAGATGCTGCCCAGGCCGGTGTTGACCGTGTTGTCGAGCCCCTCGATGGCAAAGCCCTTGGTGGGGTCGGCAGCGTCCTTGAGGATGACGCGGGGCTTAGGCAGGCACCACTCGAGACCGGCACGCACGCCCACGGGGCCACTACCAGGACCGCCGCCACCGTGAGGTGTCGAGAAGGTCTTGTGCAGGTTGATGTGCATGATGTCGAAGCCGATGTCGCCGGGGCGCACCTTGCCCAGCATGGGGTTGAGGTTGGCGCCATCGTAGTACATCAGGCCACCGCACTTGTGAACGAGCGCGGCAATCTCGGCGATGTTGTGTTCAAAGATACCCAGCGTGTTGGGGTTAGTCATCATCATGCCGGCAACGGTGTCATCGAGCAGGGGCTTGAGGTCCTCGACATCGACGGTGCCGTCGGGACGGCTCTTAACGACCACGACCTCGAGGCCGCAAACGGCAGCGCTGGCGGGGTTGGTGCCATGCGCCGAGTCGGGGATGATGATGCGCGTGCGGCGGGTGTCGTTGTTACCGGTGTGATAGGTGCGCATGACCATGAGGCCAGTGAGCTCGCCATGGGCGCCGGCAAACGGGTTGAGGGTGAATTCACTCATGCCAGCGAGCTCGGCCAGGCTGCGTTGCAGGTTATAGTACACTGCCAGAGCGCCTTGTGTGGTCTCGACGGGCTGCATGGGGTGAAGGCCAGCAAAGTAGTGCGATGCTGCCATTTCCTCGTTGATTTTGGGATTGTACTTCATGGTACAGGAGCCCAGGGGATAGAAGCCAGTGTCGACGCCAAAGTTGTTGTTGCTCATGTTGGTGTAGTGACGGACCACGGTGAGTTCGTCGCACTCGGGCAACTCGGGGGCGTTGTCGCGCAGCAGTGCTGCGGGCAGGTCGTTGACGTGATATTGTTCTTGATTGTCGTTGTGAGGCAGTGAATAGCCGCGACGACCCTCGTGCGAGAGTTCAAAAATCAGTTTGTCATAAAATCGGTTGTTCATAGCGCTTCCTCCTGTTTTTGACGTTGACATTCGATGTTGACCATTTGGACCACGTTGTCGAGGTCCTCGCGGTTGCAGGTCTCGGTGGCGCACAGCAAGAGCTTGTGGTCGTCGAGTTTCAATCCCAGCAGCCATCCCTGGTTGCGCAGTGCTTCTTGCAGTGCGTCGATGTCGATGGCGTCGTCGACGGTCATGAGCATCTCGTTGAGGAAGGGCTTGGTGGGATAGGTGAGTTCAAAGTAGCCGGTGTCGGTGAGCCGGTCGGCCAGATAGTGCGCGTTGGCATAGCTGCTGCTGTTGACCTCGCTGAGGCCTTGCGGTCCCATCAGGGCGAGGTAAACGGTAACGTAGAGCGCCATGAGGCTCTGGTTAGAGCAGATGTTGCTGGTGGCTTTCTCGCGGCGGATGTGCTGCTCGCGAGCTTGCAGTGTGAGGACGAAAGCGCGTCGTCCGTCGGCATCGGTGGTAGCGCCCACGATGCGTCCTGGCAAGCGGCGGATGAGTTTCTTGGTGGTGCACATGTAGCCCAGCGAGGGACCACCGTAGCACAGGGGTATACCCAGACTTTGAGCATCGCCCACGGCGACGTCGGCACCCCATGCGGCGGGCGTCTTGAGCACGCCCAGTGCCGAAGCGGGGCAGTTCATCACCATCAGCGCCTTGGCGTTGTGGATAGCGTCGGCCCAGCCGGTGAAGTCCTCGACGATGCCATAGAAGTTGGGTGCAGCGACGATGATGCCAGCCACGTCGCCCTGCTCGAGACGTTTCTCCATGGCCTCGCGCGAGGTAACGCCGTCGATGGCCTCGATGGTCTCGACGTTGATGCCGTGGAACTTAGCGTAGGTGTCGACCACGCGGCGCACGGCGGGGTTGAGTGTAGCCGAAACGAGGACGGTGTTGCGCTTTTTGGCAGCGGCAACGGTCATCATCATGGCCTCGGCGGTGGCGGTAGCGCCGTCGTACATCGAGGCGTTGCTCACCTCCATGCCCGTGAGCATGGCCATCATGCTTTGGTATTCAAAGATGTATTGCAGTGTGCCTTGCGAGACTTCGGCCTGATAGGGCGTGTAGGAAGTGAGGAACTCGCTGCGCTCGATGATGTTTTGAGCCACGGCGGGGCTGTAGTGGTCGTACCAGCCAGCGCCCACGAGAGCGCGGAACGTCTCGTTGCGCTTGCCCAGCGAAGCCATGAAGGTGCGCACCTCGTGCTCGCTCATTGCCTCGGGCAGGTCGTAGTCCCCCTTGAAGAGGAGTTGCTCGGGGATGTCGGCATAGAGGTCATCGATGTGCTTGAGGCCGCAGCGGCCCAGCATCTGCTGCACATCGGCATCGGTATGCGGAAAATATTTATAATTCATTAATAATGAATGTGTTGTGGTTTCTAAAAGAAAGGAATTAGTGGGATGGTGAGAGGGAGTGATGTTGCTGTGCGTGGTAGCCCACGTGCCCCGCCGCCATGCTGAGGTGGGGCGGGGCAGTGGTGAGTTCTACCAGTCGTGGAACATGAGTTCCCCAGTGGATTAGTGCTGGTTAGCGAGGAACTCCTCGTAAGCCTTGGCATCCATGAGGTTGTCGAGCTCGCTTTCGTCGCTGAGCTTGACCTGCATGATCCAGTTAGCGTAGGGGTCCTTGTTGATGAGACCGGGCTCATCATCGAGGGCTTCGTTAACGGCGACGACTTCACCCGAGATGGGCGAGATGAGGTCGCTGGCAGCCTTCACGCTTTCGACGGCGCCAAACTCCTCGCCAGCAGTTACTTCGTCCTCGACTTCGGGCATGTCGACATAAACCACGTTGCCCAGCTCGTGCTGTGCATAGTCGGTGATGCCTACAAATCCGATGCCATTCTCAACTTTGACATACTCATGCGACTCGGCATAGTACAGTCCATCGATAATTTTGCTCATAGTTATTGGTTTTGTGATTGGTTAAAGGTTATTGTTGATGTTGTTATGATTTAGTCTTTTTTGTAGCTCTTTTTGTAGAAGCGTTTCTTGACCACGGTAGCGGGGAAGACCTTCTTGCGGATGCGCACGCTCAGTTCGTTGTCGAGCGCACCAGCCTCGCGTTCAACGAGTGCCATAGCGATGCTCTTGTCGACCGAGATGGCGTGGTAGCCAGTGGTGACGTAGCCCACGACGCGGTCGCCTTGCAGCACTTCGTAGCCGTGACGGGGGATAGCCTTGTCGTGGAGCTCGAGGCCCACGAGTTTGTGTGGAGCACCCTCGGCCTTCTGCTTAGCCAGTGCATCGCGACCGATGAAGCCCTCGGGCTTGTCGAGCTTGACAAACATGCTGAGTGTAGCCTCGACGGGCGAGATGTCGGCGCTGAGTTCGTCGCCATAGAGGGGCAGACCCACCTCGAAGCGCAGGGTGTCGCGGCATCCTAGTCCACAGGGTTGCACGCCAGCTGCCATGAGGCGGTCCCACATGTCGCGGATGGTGTCGGGGGTAGCGTAGATTTCAAAGCCGTCCTCGCCCGTGTAGCCGGTGCGGCTCACGATGACGGGTTCGCCCTTGAGGTCGACCACCTTGAAGGTGTAGAACACGAGGTCGCTGCCATCGATGCCCAGGGCATCCTTGAGGTAACGCTCGCTCTCGGGGCCTTGCAGTGCCAGCTGGCCGTAGTGGTCGCTTTGGTGGTCAACGGTGACGTTGTAGCCAGCGGTATGCTCGTTAATCCAAGCCACATCTTTGTCGATGTTGGCAGCGTTGATAACGAGGAAGAAGTCGTTGTCGCCCATCTTGTAGACAAGGAGGTCGTCGACGGTGCCGCCGTTGTCGTAGCACATCATGCCATAGAGGATTTTGCCAGCCTCGAGGGTGGACACATCGTTGGTGAAGATGTGGTTAACATAGCGTTCGGCATCGGGGCCGGTGATGCGCACTTCGCCCATGTGTGAAACGTCGAACACGCCGGCGTGGTTGCGCACAGCGTTGTGCTCCTCAACGATGCCAGCATACTGGATGGGCATGTCGAAGCCGCCAAAGGGACTCATCAGGGCACCCAGTGCCACGTGCTTGTCGTGCAGACAGGTGAATTTGTTTTCGCTCATAGTTTTGTCTTTGTTTTCGGTTTAGGTTGTTTGTATAAAAAGGTTGATGAATGTTTCGTTGTTCAGCCCGGGGATGATGTCGCTCACGGTGCACCCCTCGAGGGCGCGCTGCAGGCTGGATGCCTCGGGCTGTGCGCCGGTGAGGCGTGCGGTGAGGGCATCGACGTCGCCGGTAGCGAAGTAATCGCCTGTGAGGCAGGCCGATGCGATGACGCCGTGAGTCACCTGGGTAGTGGCCTCGAGTTGTCCCACGCCATCGACGTGCACCGAGCGATGCGTGGTGCCGTGCGGTTGCTTGTCGGCGAGGAATTCGGGGTCGAGATAGGTGCTCATGATGTCGTTGATGCCTGCCATGTCGTCGGTGGTGAGGCGGTGCTCGCCGCGGGTGAGCCGCTGGCGCAACTCGTCGCGCAGCTGGGGCAGGGTGATGCTCAAGCGCGGGCGCAGGGTGGTGATGCGGCTGGGCACCGAGCTCACGCCGTGCACGTCGAGCTTGGCGCGAGAGGGTGTGAGGGCGTGCGCCATCACCACGGGGCTGGCGTCGTAGAGCAGTGTGCCGTGAACCACGGCGCGGTTGTGCAGGTTGAGGTAGGCATTGCCGCTGACCTTGAAGCCATCGACCACGATGTCGTTGCGGCTGTTGTGCTGGGCGTTGATGCCGAGCGATTGCAGCACGTCGACAACGAGGTCGAGGTAGCGTGCAAAGGTGTCGGTAACGTTGTGGGCATCGACCACGCAGCTGAGCATGAGGTTGCCCCCGTCGGCATAGACGGCGCCGCCTCCGCTCTTGCGGCGATAGACGGCGATGCCCGCGCGGTGGCAGTAGTCGAGGTCGACCTCGTGTGCGATGACCTGATGGCGACCGCAGATTACCGTGGGCGGCACTTGCCAGGTGAAGAATAATTCTTCGCCAGCAAAGTTGCGGGCAGCATACTCCTCCATCGCTAAGTAGAACGGGAGGTTGCGGGCGGTATCGTCGGGAAGGCTCAGATACTTCATCGGGTAATTGGTCGTCAAGGTTAGTTTGGCGGCTCAAAGTTAGTGATTATTCTTGGGTCGCGCCAACAAGAAAGGTGACAAAATCGCGCGTGAGGTAGCGTTTTTTGGTTTCTTTCACGATTGGGGGCTATCGCGTGGGTGTGGGCAGGTCGCTGCACTCCCACGGACGGAGGTAGTTGCAGGTCATCATGTAGACGCCCATGCGTCCCACGCGCTCGTAGTCTTCTTGCGTGTCGACGCACCAGCAAGCCATGTCGAGGCCGAGTGCGTTGAACGTTGCAACCGTCTGAGCGTCAAAGTTTCCAATCGAGCTGCTGGGTTTCAGCTTCCACGTCGCGCACCATTGCTCGTTTCCCTTCCAGTTGGCATTACACAGCCACTGGCAGTTGAGTTGTGGGAAGTTGGTGCGGATGTACTCGAGCGACTTTTTCATGGAGGTGAGGATGATGGCCTTCTGGGTCATTCCCTTGGCTTCGATGAGCGCTGCGAGTCCTGGGAAGTTGCTCATGTCGTTGTTGTTGATGCCGTTAGCCCACTTGAGTTCGATGATTGGGAAGACGCCTTTTTCGTTGCAGATGTCGAGATACTCGGCGACGGTGCATAGGTGTCCTGTGTAGGTTGCGCCGCGTCGTTGCTGGTGGTAGACCTCGGCTTGCAGTTCGGCGAGTGTGGCTTGCGCGACGGTGAGGTGGCCGCCCACACGCTCGGTGGTTTCATCGTGGCTGATGACGTAGGCGTTATCGGCAGTGACGCGCACGTCACATTCGAGTCCTGCGTAGCCATAGTAGTCGACGGCAGCGCGATAGGCCGCTTCGGTGTTTTCGACGCCGATGTCGCACCCGCGGTGTCCCACAAAGATGGGCCGTGCTGCCCACAGCGTGCAAGTCGCCAAGCAAGCCACGAGTACCAATGCTAATCTCCTTATTATCATAGGGAAAGAACTGGTTAATTAGTTAATATTACACGATGCAAATATAGGCAAAAACTTGCACAAGTGCAATAGGTGGGAGGGACTTTTGATAAGGCCTCGAAAACTGCGTTGAGCGTGCAGGTGCGCCTCTTCGAGGAGTCTCACTTTTAGATGATTGTACCCCAGGTCCCTCCGTTCGCTGCGCTCACTGCGGTGGCCTGGGGATAATTCCGGTATTCGTCTTCGACGAAGTTTTAGTGGGGGAAGAAGGTCGGGCGAGTAAGGGTGGCTTAATAACGACAGAGCCCCTGGGTCGCGGGAGCGGTCCAGGGGCGATTGTCGCTTGAGTGAGGATAGGGTGGATTAGGCGTTTTTAGCTTTGTCCACGATAGCCTTAAATGCGTCGGGGTTATTGACAGCCAGGTCGGCGAGCACCTTGCGGTTGATTTCGATGCCAGCCTTGTGGAGCATGCCCATGAGCTTGGAGTAAGAGAGGTCTTCCAGGCGAGCGGCAGCGTTGATACGCTGAATCCAGAGTGCACGGAAGTTACGCTTCTTCTTCTTGCGGTCGGCGTAAGCGTAGGTCAGACCTTTCTCCCAAGTGTTCTTGGCAACGGTCCAGACGTTCTTGCGAGCGCCGAAATAACCTCGTGTAAGTTTTAAGATTTTCTTGCGTTTAGCTCGAGAAGCTACGTGATTAACTGATCTTGGCATTTTTTTAAATGGTTGTGAATGTTAGCGGCTCTCGTGGGTTTCCCCATGGATAGCGCTTTGGGCTAAACATTCGGTTAATAAAAATGTGAAAAAATACGCTGTGCGTTTAAACTAGCTCGCAATGAGTTACTACTTGATTAGCGCACAAGGAGCTTGCGGACGGTGCTGAGGTTAGCACGATCGACGAGGCTCACGTGGGTGAGGCGACGTTTTTGCTTCTTGGTCTTCTTGGTCAAGATGTGACTCTTGTAAGCGTGTTTACGCTTGATCTTACCTGTTCCGGTAAAGGTGAACCTTTTTTTGGAACCGGAATTAGTCTTAACTTTTGGCATTTTTTTGATGTAGTTTTAAAAAAATATGAATTAATACACGGGGACCAGGCACTTACCCAGCCTGATGCCCTTCTTTTTTTGCGTTGTTGTTTAGCTATCTTGCTGGTCGCCAGTGGCTTCGGGGGTTGCAGTGTCGCCAGTGTTTTCGCTTTCGCTCTCCTTTTTCTTAGGGGTAGCTTTTTTGGGCGAAATCATGATGGTCATGCGTTTTCCCTCGAGCACGGGCATTTGTTCGAGTTTGCCGTAAGGCTCCAGGTCCTGAGCGAAGCGCAGTAGCAAGAGTTGTCCTTGGTCGGTGAACATGATGGAACGTCCCTTGAAGAAGACGTAGGATTTCACCTTGGCGCCCTCTTGGAGGAAGCCGATGGCGTGCTTGAGCTTGAAGTTGTAGTCGTGCTCGTCGGTTTGTGGTCCGAAGCGGATTTCCTTAACGACGACTTTGGAGGACTTCGCTTTTTGCTCTTTTTCGCGCTTGCGTTGCTGGAATTGGAACTTTTGGTAGTCCATGATTTTGCAGACAGGCGGGTCGGCCATGGGTGCAATTTCAATGAGGTCGAGTCCCATATCGTCGGCAATCGACAGTGCGTTAACGAGCGGATAGACGCCCTGTGGGACGGTGAGGTTATCGCCCACGAGCCTTACTTTTTCGGCCTGAATTTGGTCGTTGATGGCGTGGGAGTCCTTGTCCTTTTTGTTGTTAAAACGTCGGTCGGCGGGTTTTGGGCCGCGGTGCATAGGCGGCTTAGGACCAGGCCTGTAGGTCTTTTTCTTCATCCAGTGCGATGCTAAAATTTGGTCTGTTGAGCAACGATTTCGTTGATTTCGGCTGCAAAGGTAGTGATTTTTTTGGAACCTTGGTCACCTTCGCCTTGTTTTCTTACCGAAACTTCCTCACAATTAGCTTCTTTTTCGCCCACGATGAGCATGTAGGGGATGCGTTTGAGCTCATTGTCGCGAATTTTCTTGCCAATTTTCTCGTCTCGTTCGTCGACGATGGTGCGGACGCCCAGTTGGTTGAGTTCGTCGGCCACGTGGTTAGCGTAGTCCTTGAATTTTTCGCTGATGGGGAGCACGATGCACTGGTCGGGGACGAGCCACAGGGGGAGTTTACCGGCTGTGTGCTCGAGGAGGACGGCGACAAAGCGCTCGAGCGAACCAAATGGTGCGCGGTGTATCATCACGGGTCGATGCTTGAGGTTGTCGGCACCCGTGTACTCGAGCTCAAAGCGCTCGGGCAGGTTGTAGTCGACTTGGATGGTGCCCAGCTGCCAGCGGCGGCCAATGGCGTCCTTAACCATAAAGTCGAGTTTGGGTCCATAGAAAGCGGCCTCGCCGGTTACTTGCTTGGCAACCAAGCCCTTTTCGGCGCAAGCCTCGATGATGGCGCTTTCGGCCTTCTCCCATACCTCGTCGGTGCCCACATATTTCTCTTTGTGGTTGGGGTCGCGCAGCGAGATTTGAGCCTCGTAGTTGAAGCCGAAGGTCTTGAAGATGAACGAGATGATGTCCATCACGCCCAGGAATTCTTGCTTAAGCTGGTCGGGGGTGCAGAACAGGTGTGCGTCGTCTTGCGTGAAGCAGCGCACGCGGGTAAGTCCGTGCAACTCACCGCTTTGCTCGTAGCGATAGACCGTACCAAACTCGGCGTAGCGCAACGGCAGCTCACGATAGCTGTGAGGCGACGAGCGGTAGATTTCGCAGTGGTGCGGGCAGTTCATGGGCTTGAGCATGTATTCCTCGCCCTCTTCGGGGGTGTGGATGGGTTGGAACGAGTCCTTGCCATACTTGGCGTAGTGTCCCGAGGTTACATAGAGTTCCTTGTTACCGATGTGCGGCGTGATGACTTGCATGTAGCCATAGCGGCGCTGGATGGTAGCGAGCATGTCTTGCAGGCGGTTGCGCAGAGCGGCGCCCTTGGGCAGCCACAGGGGCAGGCCGGGACCCACCTTGGGCGAGAAGGTGAAGAGTTCCATCTCCTTGCCAATCTTGCGGTGGTCGCGTTTTTTGGCTTCCTCGAGCAGGACGAGGTACTCGTCGAGCATCTTCTTCTTGGGGAACGAGATGCCATAGACGCGCACGAGTTGCGGGCGCTTCTCGTCGCCGCGCCAGTAAGCGCCAGCGAGCGAAAGCACTTTCACGGCCTTGATGACGCCCGTCGAGGGGATGTGCGGGCCGCGGCACAGGTCGGTGAAGTCGCCCTGTGTGTAGGTGGTGATGTGGCCATCCTCGAGTTCGTTAATGAGCTCGCATTTATAGGTTTGACCCTTGTCGCCGAAGAACTTAAGCGCGTCGGCCTTGCTGATGTCGCGGCGCACGACGGCTTCGTCGCGAGCGGCGAGTTCGGCCATTTTCTTCTCGATTTTCTCGAAGTCGGCGTTGGTGAGTGTATTCTCACCGGGGTCGATGTCGTAGTAGAAACCATTTTCGATGGCGGGACCGATGCCAAATTGCACACCGGGATAGAGTGCTTGCAGGGCCTCGGCGAGCAGGTGAGCCGATGTGTGCCAGAAGGCGTGCTTGCCTTCGTCGTCGTCCCACTTAAAGAGTTTGATGTTGCCATCGCTGGTGAGCGGGCGCGTCAGGTCCCACTCCTCGTCGTTAAACGATGCTGCGAGCACCGCGCGAGCCAAGCCAGCACTGATGCTTTGGGCTACTTCGAGGGGCGTGATGCCGCTTTCGTACTGCCTGACGCTACCGTCAGGAAACTTCACGTTAATCATAAAAATTGATATCTTCTGTTGTTAAATGAGTAATATGTCGTGCCCTACAACGGCACGGCTGTTAACTAACAATCGGGCAAAATTACTCCATTCCCCTCACATCTGCAAATTTTCGTTCAATTTTTCCTGCGAGGTGAGCCACTTGGGT
>Ga0181612_173688_pt1 | contig 12279 bp, 10 predicted proteins | sample HoacroProtozoa21_FD_119630 | JGI IMG/M metagenome (GOLD analysis project Ga0181612, IMG submission 119630) | Hoatzin crop microbial communities from Cojedes, Venezuel. Combined Assembly of Gp0051906, Gp0051904, Gp0051908 | reverse complement strand
TCCTCCGTTACCTACTGTTGGCTGAAGATAATCTCTCCCAGGCTTCTCAAATGCTGACACAGGAACCTCTGTGAGCACACTGAACTACTTCCTTTTCTCCTTGAAAAGATTTAATAACTACAACTTTCTTGCGTGCCCTACTTGTAGTCTATCGTTTTCTTCCTTCTTGTATCAAATCTGCTAAAACAAAATTTTATAGAGTGTCAATTCAACAAAGGAAAAACTATAAAGTTAGTTCTGACAGCTCCCTTTCTAAAAAAAAAAAAAAATCAAAAAAGAAAGAAAATAAAAGCAAAAATCCTTTACCCTTGAAAAGATGAATTGAATAGCCTTAGGTCTTCTATAGCTGTATTTATGAAAAAGTTTTTGGGCACTAAACACATGTCTCTATAGAAATGGGGGAAGTGTTTTGCCCAAGTCACAAACTTCTTTTTCCATGGCACAGAGAAAAATCTGCTGCACTCCACTGCCAGACACAAGCTCACCTCTCAGAGAGGTGCAAGTCCCATCCATCTCAAAGCGAAGCAACCCCTATGGGATAACACCGTCAAATGAAGCAGCCTCAGACAAAGCCACATCCATACGCTCACAAACACACGCTATGCAAAGCTAGGAGAGCAATCACCTTCTCTACAGAAACACCCAGTGTTCTGTACAGACATTATTTTCTAATTGAAAGGACGTTACTAACACTTCGTATTATAATGGTAGCACCAAATCACAGTACGTAATCCCCCCCCCCCAATTAAAAAAATAGATGACAATGTATGATTGTTACTTTTCTATGTAGAAAAGGCATTCTACTTTAAAATAATGTAAAAAGTAAAAGTCATGGTAAAAGTCATGGTAAAAGTCATGCAGAAGTAATGTAAAGCTCCCGAAAATGAGAATGAAGCCAGCACTCTTAAACATTTAACATCTCCATGCTCTTCCAATTTAATACTTCATACTGTAATGTCGCAGAATTTTTTCTTTTCCTCACTTTTATCCAAAACAATTAAGTTTTGTTTCAAAATTTTGTATTTTATAATAGTGAAAAAAGTCAACAACAAGAAATATTATCAGAGACTAGTCCAGCTGCTGAGCATGTATTTATATTTCCTGTAGAACAGGCATTTTCACTTTGTTAGATCCCCCCTCAATCTCCCTGAAGTCAAATAGTCAATTGACCTGTGTATTACTATATAAAATCTAAATAAAAAACCAAATCCTCTCAAATCTGGTTTTCTAACTTCATTATTTATTAACGTATTATTCATCAAATGATGAATCACGGGGAAAATGCATAAGTAACTCATTGCTACTTTGTAGATAATTTTATCTCAGCTGACTGAACAAATCCCTTTTTCTTGTTTTTGGCAGAACCGTATCAGAATATTTATTTAAAACAATGTTGTACAGCTGTTGTAGTTTACAGAAAGACATATATTTAAGTATTTTGGGACAGGTTTGGGGTTTGTTGTGTTTTTTTTTTAAAGTCTTTCACAAAAAAAGAAAAAGGAATGAAAAAATTAAGTTCATTTCTTGTAAGCGCAAAGATATCCCCCTCTAGCCAAGCTAATAAGCTAGCATAGAATAGTATCAGCAATTTGAATTAAGCTATCCACTATACATTAAATCCAGAAATCAAGTTTCTCTCGTTATAAGAAGTCTCCTCTACTGTTCATCCTAAATTATCACTTTTCTCTTTTTATTCTTTATTGAACTATGTAAAACCATCCCCTTGTATAAGGTCCAAAATAATTTTCACAGAAAAATTATATATATATATAAAATCCCTCAGTATTACCATTTTTCTAATACTACAGTACTACCAGGGCTCCAGTTATGATTGACAAATATACAGAAAAACACTGTCCAGAAGAGGCACATGAAGTAATTTAGTCAGTCATTGAATTCAAAGGGATCAGAGAACAAGTTTTAAAACGCAGACTGTTTGATGCTTACAAAGTCAACACATCTGGTTCCTACTTCTGCTCAGGTTCCTCGAAAAATTTTGTTCCTATTTCTCTCGAAATATTTACGCATTCAAAATACACAGAAACTGATGCTATCCAAGAGATACTCCCTTCCTCACTCAGGTATACCGAATTCAGCTCCTACGGCACAAGCTGTTCTTCAGACCATTATCTCAAACTAGAAAATGCTAAATCATATTAAAGCTCCTGTTCCATAAAAACCTTTTCTGGCTGTACTCAATGAAAGAACATTTGTCACTGTATATACAAGTCTAGAAATATTAATCTGAAAAGAAAGATGCAAACAATTTAAAAAACAATTTTCCTGTTTTTATTAATTACAAAACACAGGCTTCTGTTTTTGTGGAATAAATTCATAGCCTTAGAACCCTGAAGATAAGAGTTAAAACAAAGAAGTTCAATTCTCTACCAGAATGCATTTGCTCAAGTGTAAAGCTAACAAATGCTAAAATTTCTGGCAACACTTCCGCATTTCTGAATCATTAGGTAGTCAAACTATTTTTTGATTTTGTGTGCATGATGTTGGATTAGAATAATCCGTATAAATCAGTGGTTTCCCCTCACTAGGAATACCGTGTTTACTTCTGGTCATCTGATGTCAAAACGACGCATAAAAAAAGAGGGAGGTTCAGAAATAAATAACAAAAATGACTTGCATGTGCAGCAGTGGATTAGAATTGTTTATTTCAGAGACAAGTAAGAAAGAATATCATCAAAGTAAACAAAATAACGGTGAGCCAGAGAAGGCATGCTGAGCATTTCAGTCACCCTTTTCAGAACATAATGATAGGATGCTTTTCCTAATGAAAACTTAAACACGTAGGTCTTTATCAAAAAGATCTGTTTATGCTGCGGGAACAGTAGAATTCTCCGATGTTTTCCTCCAACCAAGACAAGGTTTGGTCGTGTTTGCAGCCACAAAACAGAACTGAAGTAGGACAAAGAAGAAAAAGCTGAGCTCAAGCCATGTATTTAGTTGCCTAGAGACTTAACTCGTGCAAATCTAAACATCTAGGCCAAAGTCCTCAAAGATATTTAAGCACTTCTTTTCTACTGATACCAGCTCTCATTTGAAAACAGCGGGGCTTGGTGTCCAAATACGCCCGATGATCTAGACTATAACAACTTTAAGCTCTTCCGAGCCCAGGCAGCAACAGTGACAACATTATGAAATGATTTCTATGCCCGGCAGTAGTCAGATGCATATTTTCTTCCCTTTTCAAATTATCCTCAGACTCCATTGTATGTAAGGACTATGATTAAGCAGCACTTTCTAGTTGATACAGTGTGTGAAAATACGAGCCACAGGGCTTCATGTTTGTGTCTTTGGTAAGGCTACCGGGTTTTTTTTCCTTCAATAAATCACCATCATCCCTTCCTACCACTGTCCGTCACCAGATCTCCTCCCCTCTGCCATGACAAATACTTTTAGGCACAGCCACGTGGCCACTGTTCCCCAAACACCTCCCAATTTTCGTGACAGCCCTGATTCCTTCCGCACCCCACCAGCCTTCAACTCTTCTCCAAAGGCTTGCTTCTCCTCCGTCGCTCCCCTCCGCACCACATCCCTCTTCCCTTCACCCCCCGGCCTCGCTGCTTCGCTCCTGCCCAGCAACCCCTCTCCCCAAAGCCTGCGACTTCCTGACGCCCCACCGCTCGCTTCCTTCCGACTCCCGCCCCACACGGCTTCTCCAGCAGCTTTCAGTTACGATCCTCCTCGCTCTTACAGAGAGCAAGCCACCATCTTCCCTTAAAGTAAGTGTACCTAATGTCGAACACCTCCGTGAGTAGCAGGAAGGCTTATCCACAGGCAGCACCTTGACGCTTTGGGGAACTTGCCTCTCCGGTGAAGCAGGCTTCACCATCCCTTACTTGCACAAAAATGAAAAATATTTCTACCTAGTGACGCATTCTCCAAGGTTTCATGTGTATCTGTGGCATGCCAAACTCGCTGCACTACTGACAAGCAGAAAAACACCACCAAGTTGAGCATCAAACGCTACTTCTTAGACCAACTAACACTTAGGAAGCTCCTAGGTATTTCTATTAGGGCAAAACAAAGTATGTGAGTAAAGCAAAAGGAAACAATAGGAGAGTCTACACAAACTGAGGACAGAACAATTAGGGACTACACTGGACAGGATTAATGAAGAGATTAAAAAAAGCAGTAATTATTTGCATATTTTTGATGAACATACAGATTCATACAGCCTAATCCTAAAACACCACCTGCCTGCGCAGACCTCTAGTACACACGCTAGCCGACTTCTTTCAGACTCGGCGTTAGGACGTTTAATAGAAGTCTCTATAGAGAGCATTCTTTCAAGACAAGGGTAACCGGAGGTGCCTTAAGGTTCACCAGTCACCAGCAATGCATCAGTTTACATTTCCTAACATTATAATGAACATTATCCTATATTACATATGAATTTTGACTACTAACTACCAAAACAGAAACTAAAAAGTATTGCCTTTTTCTATAACAGACACTCAGAAACATTCTAGACATGTAGATACTATACATAAATTACAGTGCACAAAGTAGTACCATTATTACCAATAATTAGCAAAATCTCAATATTAACCCTGTTTTTCACTGTTTTGTTAAATGTAGTAATATTAAAAATTGGAATAACAGACTTCCAGCAGTTCCACCATGGAGTAACTGTGTCTCAGCTTGTTGTATCCAACCCATAACTTCAAAAAAACCTGAAGAAACTTACTTTTATTCAGCATAGATCAATATTTGGAGAAAGTAGATTAACTGTTTTCAAATAGAAGAAAAACTTGCAAACAACAGTTTCCACAAAGTTCATATATTCATTCTCTGACAAAGCAACAGTTATTGCTCTGACAATTATAAGAAAAATGAAGTCATTCCTACACACAGCAATACCCTTACCTGCATTAAGAATTTATAAGTTCCTTTTACATAAAAAAGACTTAAAAATTATTAACTTCTAATTTGCTGTTTATTTTTCAGTTCCAGGGATACGCTCGTTAAGCTCTACCTCACCATGTGTCTGCAGATTCTTAGCACAACTCTTACATCAGATCATGACTGGAGTTACAAAAAATGATTAAGACTGATTCATAACTGAAGTTTTTAAGAAAAGGAGCATGGGAAAAGGACCAGCAAAAACCACACGCACAGGAAGAAAGCTCCATATGTAAGGTGATCCACTAGGAAGCCACATACCAGCTGATTAAGAAGCGGCCTAACGACCAGCTTTTGGGATCATTATACGGTCAGAACTGCTCACTCCCCAATACATTTGTGAAGTTAGAACTCATGAAAAAAATCAGGTTTAGGGCTTGATCCAGCACCCTAGGAAGTTAGCAAATATTTTTAGCACTGACATCAGTGAAAACAGATTAGACTCTTTATTTTTTTCCTTAGTGTAAAGGTTTCATTTATAGACTTTAAGTAACAAAACATCAAGAGCGCAAATATTTTATTGAGACTTCAAAAAAAGCTAAAATCACCTTAGACAGCAATATTGCAATACCCCAAATTAAACACCTACCACAAACCTATTTATCAAAGAACAACAACTTGGCCAAAGCGTGCTACAGCAAAGATGTTACAAGAGTAATGCAACTTCCAGAACAGAAACATCAACACTACCACAGTGAGCACTGCAACTTTATAGCTAGTACGCTCTGCACAGATGGACAAGTAATTTTTAGAAATGAATCACGCTGCAAATGATTTTACTAATTTTAAAACAGAGGTGAGGAACCAATAGCCTACAGGCCAGATACGGCCTGCTTCTTCAGTTCAGATGGCCTACAGACACATACGTGTTTTATTACTTAATAACACCAAGGCAAACTTCAAGAAAAACCACGCGTGTTTTAAAGGGCTCCAACAATTCACATATTTTTAAATACATAATCCTTAAACCCAAACATCAGCCTGAAGTTCAAAGTATTAAATGAAATCTATGTTATTAGTTCGCATATTTTTTTTAAAACACATGAGGTCTTGCGTTATTGTCTGCTAAATATAGCGCACTCTTTGCTACCCTGAGAAGGTGGGACCTCACAGCCCTCAACATTTAAATCATCTCGGTGGGGAAAAGTCAATGGAACTCTGACTTTAGACAACAGCCTACGCAACGGCTGCGGTAGAAGAATTTTGATACCTGCCCCGGTACAGAGGAACATACTCTACAGCCCTCACTGAGGACGAAACTTCCACTGCAACCAACGAATGTTCTGCCTTGAAAAGACAGAGTCCCAAATGCAGATCTCTGCCTTTCACAGACAGCTTTTTTTCAAGTGCAAAGCATTTCTGAACCATAAAGTATACGCAGGCTTCTTAATCTGAAAAGAAGAACCAGTCGAAAAGAATTTCTTGAGAAAGAGAGGAATTGTAGGCCACCACCCTGCTTTCATCCTTTCTGCAACTATTTGCAGCTGCCATGAACATATTGATATTTAGTAAACCGAAGGCTGCAGCTTTAATTGAAGTTTGACTGCTATAAACAGTTCGCTGCCTGGCTCTGGCCCGCACTCTAATGCCATCAGCAGAACAGAGATGGGAAGCATAAACAAACCTTTTAACTAGATTACAGTTTCTAAAACGGCCAAGAAACCCTTCGGCAAGAACTCCTGTGTGACAAAATGTTAAAGGCGGAAAAATATTTTGAAAGAGTACCTTACAAAAGCCTAACCTTTCCTGAGATGGTATGAATGGGAGTCTGCTGAGGAAAATGACTTTCGGTTTTCAAAGGGGGCTATCCTTGAGAAACACGGTCTGATCCTTCAAGGAAAAATAAAAAGCCAGAAAACTTTAAAACAAATGGTTGCAAAACAGAACGATATTTTCCAAAGGCTTTTTCTCTAAAGACTTCAGAATGCATCAAGATGAGTTACTGAACTCTGAAATGCCAGCAGATCTTATAATATCATTTCACATTTCAAGTAGCCATGCTCAGGAACAGCATAACAAAAACGCGTTGCGTCACCAATTTATACCAAACACGTCCACATTTTCAGTCTGATCCTTCTCACAGTTTGCTTTAGCCGAGCTTCTTCCCCACAAAGATTACAAGCGGACAGCGTATCCCCCCCTTTATCCCCTAAGCCTGTAAAAGACAAAAGGAAGTCCTGTTCTAAAAAAATCAGCTCGCTTCGGATTTCTGACTACTTTGTTTCTTTAATCAATGATGTCATTTGTCTAGTTTTGCAGTGTTTTCTTACAAAAATAGCAGATACTAAAAAAATTTTCCTCTCATCTAGGGGCTGGTTGAGAGGACCCAGCAAAAACTATTTTTTGTGCCTTTCACATACACATAAAATAAATAAAATAAAATTGACTCCTTAAGTAAACATTGTGCTTATACAAAAAACCAACCAGATGCATAAATCTGTGCTGCATCAGTCCTAAAAGTAAAAAATTAAATAAATTTAAAATATGTATTAGGTGCAAACACAGTCAAAATATAAAGCCAGTGTTAGCCGTTTGTTATTGTCAATGCTACAGCTTGAGTCCTATCGAAACACATGAAATTTGTACTCATTCTAGTGGGGCTAATCATATGTGTGCATATAAATGCAGGCGCATATTTGCATATAAATCTGTGTGCATGCGTACATATATATGTACAAATGATACATGTGAGATATACAGGTAAAAGCTCAAAGGAATGATTCAAACCCAAATGTTTTACACGTTTTTGTAAGGAGTTTATTTTACCATAACAGATAACACTAAAGAACGCGTTGGCAATGACCTACCAGAGCTTAAAAATAAAGTCTGAAATTGGCAAACTGAAATCTAATTTCCATGGGTTTGAAAAATTAGGCAGTATGAATGGAAAAATTAGACTATCTATATTTATGATATGTGGGCCTACCTTCTATTTGACCGAGTTTTACTTTCCTCCTAACTTCGAGTGCATTTGTTTCCTTTGGCAGTGGGGTACAAGGCAACAATAGTGCAAGCCTGTCTTTATCTAAATGTTGCGAATATCGCCATTTGATCCAACGGGATTTGCTGCGCAAACAACTGACAACTGTTCTGGTTCCCTGACTTGGGAATTTTTCTCAGCGAGGCCACGCTCCTCATGCTGCAAACCAAGGGGCCTAATATTTACGACGCTATTTACATTTCAGATGACTCCTCCTTCAGCAAGTCACCACAATAAATTTGGATTTAATGTCTCTGAAAACGCAGACTTACCAAAAATCATTGGAATATATATTTTTTTTTCTAATTTTGGGCTTCAGTTTTACTTCATATAGGAATAATGTAATTAACATACTGCTTCTATAGGTCTTAGCTACCAGATATTGTGTCAAGATAAGAATTTTAAACGTACTGTTTGCCTACTTTTAAAAAAATACTTCCTGTAGAAGAAATAAAAAAAGAAATGAAAAAAACCAGCACATTGAAGAATTTCACCAGATTCATAAATGGAACCCTTTATTCTTTCTTTGATAAAGCAAGTTATTAGAAACCTCAAAAAGAATTTCCAGACATTTCATTTTATAAGTAAATTTAAAGCTCCTGAAACAGAAGATTTCAGGAAAAAAATCAACTGACCAGGATCTTGTGCATCTCCATCTCTCTGTATCGCCCTCTACAACGTCCCTCGGCCCCAACCCAACGCACCAACACTCCAAGCCGCTCTCCACGATTTGCTCCTTAGTCATTCCCACGGGAACGACAGGAGGTAACGGAGATTTTTGTGACGGCAACACCTGTCAAGCTGCAGATAAACTGAGATGATCAACTCATTTCACAAAGGTCTATGAATAGCCATCTCACGGTAACGACTGATTTCTGCTGCCGTGTGCCAGATCAAACCAACAACTTAAAGGTAAAAGGCTCGAAATACAGATCTTTGGAGCCACACAGTTGCTTTAAGTACTGTTTTAAATATCTATTTCTTACAGTTTGTTTATATACTCATTTGTATATACACATGTGCATTTGTGTATGTAGCTAAATACACATATGCGCATGTATTCATACACTTCATAACCTTGTAGTCTAAATGGCTTTGACAAATTTTACCTCAATTTAAAAACAGTACAAAGTCTGAACTCCTTTCAAAAGGAGTTCATCAAAAAAATAGGTATGGCTATAATAAAGAACTTGGAATTTGAAGAGAGGAAAGGAGTCAACACTCCCTAATTTCTTAACTGCTGCTTTTTATCAGCATCCCACCTCGTTTAACTCTAGTTACATAGCTTTCAGGATGCTTTAATTTTTATTTGTCTCCAATTCTCTTCCAAAAACGTATTCCTAATACAGGCTTTGGTTCCTGGGCAGGCCTATTTGAAACTGATTGAGCAGTATTATTCCACCTAATAGTTCCAAAAATAATTACAAAGAAAAGCCAGCGAAAGCCTGTGGTTTCAAACATTCAAATCACTCTTAAAAAGAACAAGCAGGTCCTTAATGACATAAGAGCGTCCAAAAATGTATCCTGTACCTTTTTATTGTTGAAATCAGTGGTAACTTTGATACTCATTTCTACATAATAAATAAAACAGAAAATACAGATCTACAAATAGATAAAACAGAAACCAACCCAGGGTCCTTAAAAAAGCCCAATCAAACAAAACCAAGCCTCCAAACAACTGAACAGCCCAAAAGAAGAAATCCAGTTCCTCGCTTTTCAGAAGTTTTAACAGCATTTTTGAAAAGGAAGCTCAGTCGCTTTCCGAACTTGTGTCGCGAGCCATTAATAGATGAGATTCTTCTCTTGCAAGCTGCTTTGTGCATGTGGTCTCCTAAGCCCATAGAAAGACACACTGACATTCGTGGGGCTCCAGATGGGCACGAGGGGCCACCCACCTGGCCTCCTGCTTTGCAGAAGGAATGTCCACGGTAAGCGCTTGCTGCTGACTCAGAAACTAATTTTGTAGTTGTGGACTCTATGCAGGTCACTGATCTTCCACGTACAAGGGACAGCACGAGTAACAGTACGGGGTGGGGGGGGGGGAATCTCCTGACAAACAGAATTAGGCAACGCAGCTGAAAACCAAGGCATTCCATTTTTCAGTGGACTGTAACCTAAGCCGAGATCTTCAGTCCTTTTTAACTAGGAGAGAGACTGATCCCTCCGCAGCCTAAGAACGAAAAGGACTGCAAAGAAAAGTTAAACGATTGGAAGTATTGCATCATAAAGATGCTCCTCAAACATCTGCCCACCCAGTCGAAATAGGAACTAACACATTCATCTACAAAGAAAGGCAGGACAGCAAACTCCAAGGAAAGGCTGTTAAACACAAATTTAAGTCTGGCCTGAGCAGCATCCTTATGTCTAGCACAGCCTACATCTTGCCATGGTAGGTTCCTTGCTAATTCAAAACAATCTCTCTGATCTAGACTCTGGGAAGCCGCTAACCTGGAATACATGAAAATAATTATTAATTTTGGCTTAAAAACCCAAACAAAATGAAACTGTAAAGCCCTTTATTCATAGCTGTTGATAAGGCACAGCCTTCCCTAAGGCAGGCTGAGTCGATTCTTTCCGTCCTCAGAAGGCTGTTGTGCCAGCAGCCCCGCATCAGCCCGAGACCCCTCTGTGCCAGGCGCTGCAGAAATGCGGGAATTGCCTCCGACGCAACTCAGAATCCCAGCCCCACCAGTGGCTCCTTAGGAGGGACCTTCCCCACCCAATCCCCCCAAACTAGCTCATGGAAACGAAGCTTTTACTAGTAATTTTATCTCTACGATTGAAACGAAGAGAAGACCCTGAATTCTTCTGCCCAGCTTCAGAATTCTGTCAGGGTATTTTACTGAGCAAACGTATTAAGTCAAACGATACCCATTTCTAACACTAAAACAAGAAGAAATCCAAGTGTTAAATCCCTGTAATAAATAACACATCTCATCAGCTGTAGGCCATGCAAGTTGCAGGCTGATCTGCGGCTCTCCATACATTGGGAGCTTAATCCTGAAGCTGCTATAGATTTCCACGTACAGATGAAAGCAGATCAACGGTATCTCAGGTTGAGAAAGGAAGCATTGCCATGAAAAACAGAGAACAAAACGGTGTCCCTCACTCCTGGACAGTCTTTTGCTGTCCAACTCTTGCCCGCAGTAAACTAACTAAAAGGAGAGTCACGTGTTTAAAGAACAGGTTCTTATACGCACATCTGTGATTTTGATGATGGTCATCGCTGTTGAATTTTTTCACACATTTAAGACCAAAACAATCTTGTTTTCACAAGCTAACAGAAAACTAATGGCAAACTATTAGAAAGAGCTGCAGTTATGGCTGCTACCTTCAACTCTTCTTCACAATATTGTTAAGTATGGGTCCAACCACGTTTTTCTCTCATTCTTTCCACCCCATCAAATGACGGCTTTCTCAAACCCGTTCCCATCTGATCACAAAATTGCGGCTCCGCACCAGCCATGCGCGTACAAATTAGAAATGGGAGACACCAAAGCGCTTCAGGAGAGCTCTTTCTTGCGGGTGTCCTTCCAGCGCGGGGCAGAGACGACACACGCTCTCTGCTGACCACCATTTAACCGCGATGCCCCACTGAAACACAGACTCACGGCCTGCTTCATGGTTCAGCACTTCATAAACTGAGCACTGAAACCGCCTTTTTAAAATTACGGAGGACATAATTAAGCTCCAGAAATAAGCAGACAACAGCGATTTTAATATAAACACCCTACTGATGTAGAGGACTCTTCTTTCAACTTGGCTTTAATGCCAAAACTCTTGCTTCTGGATTCCGGTGAATCTCTGGAAGGCTTCTTCCAAGCTTTCCTTGAGTTAGGCGTTCAGCTTGCCCCTTATGTTTTGAGCTATTTCAGACATTTTGGCACGTAACTTTCCTTTTAATCAGTAGAGAAGACGGTCAGCTCAGCCCACCCCTGGCACCCGACCCACCGAACCAGCCACACCGTCAGCACGGACGGCGACGCTCGGCCTTCCCCAGCAGCAGGCCGTGGAAAAACCAGACCACGACACAACATCCCGTGGAGCAAACTGCCGACCAAATATAGCCAGCCGCCACCGAGGACCACGCACCGCTCCCAAGCGCGCAGCGCCCATCCAGCCCCGCCAACGCCGACGGTCATGGGAGCCCAGGGCTTGGGCCACCCCTGGAAGTTCCGCGGGTCTTTGTACGACCGGCGCCCTTCAGAGAAGTCAAATAACGGCCCAACCGGGGAGGGGGGGGCAAACCCCGAGGGCTGCCCAGCACCCCGCCGTTCTTTCAGCCACCGAATCCCCCGCTGCGGCGAGGGAAACGCTCTCGGGACGCGCCGGGGCGCAGCCGCCAACTCCGGCGAGCACCACCCGCGCTGGACCCCCCCCCC
>Ga0181612_107821_pt1 | contig 12279 bp, 8 predicted proteins | sample HoacroProtozoa21_FD_119630 | JGI IMG/M metagenome (GOLD analysis project Ga0181612, IMG submission 119630) | Hoatzin crop microbial communities from Cojedes, Venezuel. Combined Assembly of Gp0051906, Gp0051904, Gp0051908 | reverse complement strand
GCTGCCTTCTGCCGCCCCGGCATGGGTCGGGAAGGGGTTAACAGTTCCCTCGGCTTTTTTTTTTTTTTTTCCACTGGCCATACCAATCTGATTACACCTTCGAGGGATCATCTGCCCCTAAAGCTTAATTAAGAAGCTCCTGTCTGACTCGTCACTGACTCACCTGCCACTGTATGAGCTCATGTCTGACTTGTCCTAGGAAGATAGTGAAATATGTCAGGCTTCTCTGAAATATAGCAGGTTTTTGGTTTATTGCACCCCTGACATTGCTGTTGGGTGCTACAGAGGTGAACAGAAAGATGACTGCCCCAACTTGGTTACATTTATCTCAACTTAGTCGCTCACCTCTTTGTGTCTTGAAAAGCCAGATGGGGTTTTGCTTGCCCAGCTGTAGGTATGTTAGAGTTAATAAAAAAAAAAAATAAAAATGAAATAACCTTTGAGTTTTGGCTTCAGGCAAAGTAGGTGAAATGATGTGTTTTGGAGATGAATGCTCTTGCAGGAGGCAAGATGTAGCTTGCAAGAGAACATCTGCAACCAATCCATTCTGTATGAGATGGGGCCAAGACTTGTTTGTATCTCAGTACCTGTTCAAACATGTTGTAGCACAGCAAAAAGAGGTTTTGAATGCATTAAGGAAGGGTGGGTAAGAAGGGAAAGAGACATCAAGCAGAATGTTTTCTTAATAGCTTTGATTTCTTCATTAAACTTTTAAACACTTTAATAATTTGATTAGCTGCTTTCAGAGCACTGTAGAATCCTCTTTTATTGTTTTCTTTCTTGCTTAAAAGGAAAGAGAAAAAACCCTATGCATGTTAGTGCTGCAAAATGAGCTTGCTTTCTGGCCTGGAGCGAATCTGGTAACTGTTTGCTATCTTTGTGTACCCACCATGAGGACTGTCGGTGGAAGGATGTTCTGTAATACATTGATTAAAGAGAGTGCAGAGATTCGGTTGCGGGCTGACTGCCTGGACACCAGAATGCAGCTTCCCAGTCAAATGCTCCTTGCCAGCTACTCCCATCCTCTTTGTTCTGTAAGAACTGAATGTAGAATGAACATCCAGCAACTGCAGTTTGCAGAGCTCGTTTGCCTGCCTTTAATTGTGCTCTAGAAATGCCTCTTTCTCAAAGCCTGTGGCAGTGTAGAACAGTTATGTGACTCAGGAGCAGCTGAAGCGGTGAGGTTGGTAATAGAGGCTCTCATATTGAGGTTCTCATATCGTCATATGGATGGTTCTCATCATAGTGAGCTCTGTGGTTTTGGATTGTGTTTTATTTCTTTAAGCTGACCCCTGGGATGCACATGCAACTGTATTTCTGATTTGCACATATAACTAATATGAGTTTTGAACAGGTAGACTGCATGTGACTAGGATTGTGTTGTTAGTGAAGTGTAGCAGCTGTTGCTCAGATCTTTTTTGCTTCTCTTATGGGCTGGATTCCTTGCTGAGGAGCTGGGGGGAACAGATTTGGGCTGAATAAGGTGGAGAATGTGAACACAGTTCCTCTAAGAACCTACCAGAGGAAAGCAACATGTATTCAAAGTGCTCTGTTCTATGTAGATGAGGTTGTAATACTACCAGGATACTATTTTGCCAGTGTTTAAAATCAGCAGGCTACAATTTTATTATTATTATTATTTTTTCCCTTCCCTGCTTGCTTCACACCAAATTGTACTGTGACTGCGCCAAAAGTGCTTGCTTAAGCAAGGCAACTCTGATCATGTGCTAATGTTCTTCAAGGCTCCAACGCAAGATGCAGAAATGCCTATCCTCTGCCTTTGATGTAGACAGGGCTCTTCTACTGTGCATTTGCTCAGCGGAATGAGGTTACTTCTACCCCTGTGTTTGCATGAGTTTGTCAAGTCCCTCATGACCCTCAGTGTGATTGTTCACCTGTGTTCCCTGGCCGGCTACTGGGAAGGCCTCCTACACCTTGTCCATGCTCAGCAGGTGGACGCCTGTGCTAGGGATAGCCTTAGGCTCCATGCCACGCTGTGTGGACTTGTCAGGCTGCGCCTAGAAAGAGAACTGCTCTGTCTGTGTGGTGCTACAGCAACAGGTCGGGTCCATTGCTCTGGCACGTTGCAACTTCAGCGTGACAGTCTGGGGGCTGTGACGAGATGGCTTGGCAGTGTTTGAAGTCCTTTCTCCTGCATGTCACACACCGGGTTAGCATGTGGCAAGCCACTGGTCCCTGCAGCTCTGCTATGGCCATGACTTTAGCAGGCCTGGAGCAAAAGGTCTGGTTGCTTTTGCCTTGCCCTCTAAGGAGCATCCTGACCTAGAGAGGCAGTCAGGGCTGTGTTCAGGTGCAGATCGTTCTTCACTCCCCATGCTCTTAGGGCTTCTAACGAGAGGGCTATAGGTGGCCCTTGTGTCCTTCCTTGAGTTTGCTGTGCTGGACTGCATGAAAAGCCTGATGTGCAGTTCAAGTTGCCTGAATGGGTCTCTGTCCCAATGCATTGGTGACTCACACAATCTTCCTTTTCTGCCTTCAGAGCTGTGTCACCATGACACTCTTGAGTAATAGAAGAGCTCATCTATGGAGAAATCTTCCTTTGGAGAGAATTTCCAAAATGGTTGGCTATCCAGTGTTTTGTTTGCTTGCTTTGGAGCTCCCATCCCAAAATCACTGAGGAAGGTGATCAAAGATACATAGTGGGAATGCCACTCAAGCATTGGCTTAACCCTCCAGTTTTATCCCTCCTGTGCAAACATCGCATTGTCCCCAGGTCTCTCCAGCCACCCCTGTACCACATATCAAAACTTCTGCTCGCTCTTTCTCTGAATTGTGGGATGCAATTATGCCTTTACTGCAATGTGAAAATGGGTCCCTCTTGCTTTTGCAACGACTTTTCAAGGAGCTTGCTTTTTGGAGAGGCAGCACATGGAGAAGTATACACCAGCCTGTGTGGGAATGGGGTGGGGGTGGGTGGGTGTTATTTTTTTTTTTTTCCCTTGGGCTACATGAGCAGCTAAAACCTGTAACCTACAGGAGTTGGAAGCTCCATGCAGAAAATTAGCTTAGGTTGGTGGAAGAGTTGAGATTGCATTTTTCTTGGCTAATTAAAGGATTAAAGGTGCAGAGATTTAGAGTGAACTGTCAGTGAGCTACAGAAGAGAGCCTTTGATGGTTGAATCTGACTTGAGATTAAACAAATTGCATTTAAATAAGAAATATGTGGCAACAGTTACAGCTTAGCTGGGCCTCTATCATTTGCTGTCCTCCAGGGTCAGGTAGCTGTCATGCTGTGACTAGGGCTTCTGCTCCCTCATCATCTTGTTTCTTCCCAAGTGTCTCCCTCTGTATTGTTTCTATCTGTTGCCTACATGCTTTGTAAAACTGGGCTTATTTCTTCTCACCCAGTGCTTTGTGCAGTGGAGCCTGGCATGCTACCTTACACGATGATGATCCCGCTGCTCATTGTAGCAGTAGTGTGGTCGCATCCTTGTGGTGTGTTTTGTCATATCTCTGATTCTATTTAGGGGTTTTTTTGCATCCTGGCACTTTACTGTCTGCAACTGAAGAGCTAAATACTTGTTTCCCTGTGGACTCTTTTCTGTCGTTCAATCATGAAGCTGGTGGACAGAGTGAGTCTTTTGGATTATGCTGATAGTTTAATGGTGTCTTCCTCTATGTAGCAGTGGCTGACAAAATTCTGGAAGGGCAGTTAGCTTCTGCAGGTTCAAAGTCCTTGCTTTCTTTGGTGCCAGGTGATTGCCTTCAATAGGCTATACTTGCAAATGTCTTGCCAGCTTTGGTCCCAACACTCTTCCTGCCTTCTTGGTTGGGTAGCATTAAATAAAGAGTTGCTCAGGGGCTGTTTTTAAGTCTTACCCTTGATAGCATTTGCAGTGGTGCAAGATCACGAGATTCATGGTAGTTATCTCAGGACAGAGCTTGCTTTCCACAAGGGCAGGAATTAATCTGCGCAACAACCATAAAGGCTTTGCACCTTTCTCTGATGCATCATGTATGAGCTGTAAGGAAAACGAGAGTGTCAGCTAGCATGAGCCAATAACTTCTGCTATTGCAACTCTGTCTTGTCTTGCTCCATTTTATTTTATTTCCTTTTAGGGAGGAAGGGGCTTGCCTTTAGATACCTTCAACCCATATCAAATTGTGAGGGGGCGTTTTTTTCCTTTTTTATTGGGAAGATGGAGGAAATCACAAAATTAAGACCGGTGAAAAATCTTCTGGGATTCCATAATCACTCAAAAATATGCCATTACTTATTAATTGGGTGTGGTTACTTGGGAAATCTGACTTTAAAATTATGTTTCCCAGGGAACTATTCCTGTTCTCATTGTTATCCAGTAACAAAGACTGCTTTTTTGTTTGGGAAAGCAGTCTTGCTTTGAATAGATAGGTCTTCTCATGAAGCATCTGTGGCCTGGGGTCTTCAGAACTTGCAGTTTGCAAATGGAGCATCACAGAGGTAGAGAGGTCTGCAGGGACAATGTTGTTTGGTGTTTTTCTTGGAAAGCCATCTTCAGATTGTGGCCATGAGGATTTGCATCTAAATCCATGTTTATTCCTGTTATGTTTCCAGTTAGGTCATGCAGATAATATGATTATCTTTCAGTTACCAAGTGAAATAAATCAATTGCTAACTATTGAGACACTTGCTGTAATCTGTTTCCAGTAATGTGTAGATCTGTAACTATGTCATGAAGAATTTGGGCAACTATTCCTGACGAGTTTACCTAGCAGGCTTCTAGACTTGCCTGTAAAGTGCATCCAGGTCCATGCAAGCTTGTTCTATGCACTTTTGTGTTCATGCTGAAATTATAAACCTGAGAATTGACTAAACCAGGTGTGGACTATGCTGTGTTCAAGCCTTCCATTTCTCATGTGACATGTTACTGCACATCTTCCTTTAGCTTGCATGTCAACTGGGATGTGGTTTTCCATTCCTCTCTTCAGAGGTAGGAGACAAAACACTGAAGATTTTCATTTCTATAAGAGGGATAGGAAGGTCTGCTGCTAACATTTTCCAAACTCATTGCAAACCTTCCTCCCTTTCTAAATGCTGCTCTGCAGAATGGCTGTCTTCCCTTAGCCGCTGCAGTTTTGTAGCTTCAGGGCTGCTGGCAAGCATGAGGAAGAGCTGGAGGAATACCCCAAGCCTGGGATGGGCTTCTTGCTCTTCCTAGCAGAGAAAATGCCACAGCATTGACCTCACTAGCTGCCTGGGGGTGAGGTGCTGCACTCTGGAGCTGGAGACTTTTCAATGGCCTGATGGCTGCAGCAGTGACACTGCTATGTTCCTCTACATGGCTCTTGACAAGCTGTTTCCCACGCTATGTAGGAAAATCAAAATCCCAGTTCAGTAAGGCACTCGAGTGAGTGCATAACCTCTAGCACGTGAATAGTCCCTGTGAAATCTATTGGGTTCTGTTGGAGTCAGCAAGGCTGCTCCCATCCTTAAAGGTAGGCATCTGCTTAAACACCTTGCTGAATCATGTCTTGACTTTGAATGTAGGCTCAGGAGAAACCACATCAGTTGACTTGAGGACTGTGCTCAGCTAGGTCATTGAGGATGGAAGGAGGGGGCTGGGAGAGGGGAGAGAGGAGGATCAGGGTGAAATACAGATTCCAGAACCTTGCAAATTCTGGGAATAGCTAGTGGCTGTCTTCTTGTCTGATTTTCTTGCCCTTCATCCAAAAGCTTAATTGTATGAATAAATGTTTAAAGGTTTGACTTAGTCACTATTCATCCTAAGTATGCTGGAGCTGCTGTCATGCTTTATTGACCTAGCTTAAATCTGAGTTACTGCATCTTTATGTTCTTGGTAAAACTATTACTTGCTTGGCTAGCTGTGATTTTTTAATTATTTTTTTTTAATGTATTTCCTAATCCTTACTTTTTCTCTGTGACTCAGAACTAGAGTATGGCCTCGTTGGGTTGCCAAATCCAGAATACAGAAAGACACTTATAAAAATTATTTGGCTCAATTTGGGTTCCCTGTCTTCTAGGAAGAGGGGAGGACATTTATCAGATGGTCTTCATATGGAGGAAAAAAATATGTCCCTGCTCGGTGTCTTTACATTAGTTTGTTGCCTTGCTCACCATTCTGGCTACAAAAGCTTTGCTGGCTTTTCACTTTAATTGTCAATTAAAAGCTCTGCAAGCAGGAGAACAATATTTGCATAGATGTAATTCTGGAAATTGAGCGTAATGTGATCAGGAAATGGGACAGGCCCTGGCTGTTATCACGGAAGAGACTTGCTGGTACCTGCACTTTTGTTTCAAATGTAATAATATCTGACTCAGGAAAGTTTCCTGGATGTTAATAGAGAAAACTCAATGCCCTTTTGGCAAGGGACTGACGCTAACTTATCTGCACGGGAACAAGAGGGATTTCTTGAAAATTCATAAATCTGTTCTGAAAGGGGTGCCCACAGTACGCTGAAGACTTAGAGGGAAATGGTCTACCTCAGAGCAGAAAGGTAGGGGCGTATGTGTGTGTTCAGGATTTTCTTTTTCTGAGATAGAAGCCAAGGAACAAGGTGCTTGTGTGCGCTACCAGTGAAATCTCAGCGGGAAGACATGATGCTACTTGCAAGGTATGTACAAGACAAGACCAGAGGCGCCGCCGTGCCTGATTACTGTCAAGGGCTCAGTTGGAACTTGCCTTTGCTCTTTGGCCTGCAGCGTTTATGTAGAAACTGGGGACGTTGCTGCTTGCTTCCAAAGCTTTGCCTTGATGGGTCCTGCCCACATCTTAGGTGGGGAGGAAGAGGAGGGGGGGCTCAGAGCCTATGAAGTAAACAGGAAAATTACTCACCTTAATGATGCATTTCACTGGCACTGCTGCTTTGAGAGCCTGTCAGATTTAATACTTTCTGTCTTTCCTCCCATAGGTGTGATTAATACTTTATTAGAAGGATGAAGTGGAGAGGTATCTGTACTTTCCCTCAGGTGGAATAAAAGGGGGGGGCGGGGGAGGAAGGAAGGTGTGTAGGAGAGAAAGAGGATCACCTTTTTCCATCAGAACCATTCAGTCTTTGTTGAGAGCATACAGACGAGCACTCATTGACCGATTTGGCTGATTGCCCCTTAGTCTCTCAGAACGTTCAAGTTCACAGCTGAGACCCTTGGCCTCTCAGTTAGCTGCTAGCCCTGCTCCATGGGGTGCAGTGGCTGGTTCCCTGCTTAAGGGGCAGCCAGGGAGCAGTCCTGCACTTGGGCAGAACATGGCATTGAGGTAAGCGTGCTCAACCAAGAAAATACCTACACAGTCATTGACCTGCTCAGCCTACTGTATAGGCAGACAGTATGTTGCTCTGTGCTCAGGAAAGACCTAATGTGCTTTGGCTGTGGATTTTAGTATAGACAGCAAACCGTGTGTTTCACAGAGGGTGCTCTCAGATGTCTTCAAGTTTTCCAAGCTGGGCTGGGCTGTGGTGTTCCAGGGCTCTTACACTGGCTCTGTCTGGTGTGTGTCTTTGGATGGAAACTTCGGATGAAGAAAAGAGCTACAGAGGGCTACTGTGTGAGACCCCCGAGCTGTCATGTGCACAAATTCAGGATCTGAAAGTATCTGTTCCACCATCTAAAAGGAGACATGAGTGCTCAGCCAGACCTGCCAGCTTTCCCTCTGGGTGTACGTTGCTGAAAACTCTCCCCTTTCAAATAAATCTAGCACCACTTGCTTGCATTGAACTACACCGTCGAGAGATGTTCTGCAGTTTGTGTTAGTAATGCACTCGCTGGCAAGAGGGTTGTTGCTGGGCCATCTGTACAGAAGCTGATCCTCCATATGGATTATGGGGGAATGAAAGAGGGATCTGTCACAGCCATGTGTACAAGGCATAATATGTAATAGAAGTCTAACTATGTCTTCAGTAGCACTTAGGAAGGCAAGGAAAATACAAATAATAGCTATGTGAACTTCTTTGGGGACTTTTTTGTCCCTTGAGTCCACTAAATTTAAACCCTAATTCAAGAAAGAGGGAACAGGAAAGAAAACGTATCTGGGCAAAGGTGTTAAGTATGAGAGGTCAGAAGGCGTTAAACCTGCTTTTAGCTTTGAATTGCTTAAATTTTCTTTCCTGTAGTCATCTATCAGAACGAGAGTCTGCAAAGACAACCAGCTTGCACCTCCTCTGAGGCCATCAGTGACGCGGCTGGGAAGATGGACCCATATTTGACGCATATACGCTTGCCTTCGCAATATGCTGATTCTGTGGAAATTTGCAAGTAGGTCGGCCCTTTGGCATGAGCCGGAATTTGGGTGGAAATCTGTCACCATCTAGCAAAGTGTCCTGCTTTCCAGGGTGTTGAATGGATGGTGCAGTCTGTGGCAGAGTGCCTGATAACTTTGGGTCTGACTCTGCCCCTAAATTGCAGACTTAGGATGTTGCTGATTGAAGAGACTACCACGCCAGAACATCTTCACTGTGTTCTTTTTTGTTTCCTTTCTTTCTTTCATGAACATGATCTCTTGTCCAGCACGGCTTCCCTCTGCTGTAACAGATACTGTACTAAGAGCTCATTTACGTTCCTCTGTGATATTAATGAAATCCCCTTATTGCTGCCCTGCTCTGACAAGTGACATCACCTTACTCGCAGATGAGGAAGCTAAAAAGAATTTTTGAGTTGGGTCTTACATCTGGCATTTCCTTGTACCCTGCTTTCTCCCCTTGATCTTCAGCTGGTGTGGAGCTATCTGTGCCTGTGACCCAAATTGCTGAGGACCCAAAGCACAGATCTACTCTCTAGTGGGCTGCAAGGCTTGATCTGCTTGTCTGAGACTCATGCAGCTGACTCAAGTTGATGAAATCAGGCTGGATTTGGTGGGACCAGGCTTACTTTGGACACCCTTGGATTTTTGCTTTGCCATTTGCTATCTTAATTGAACATGCAGGGAAACAATCAGCAGGGACAACCTCTGTGTTATGCTGTGGTTCTTGCCTACTTATGGCTGAGTTCATCACCCTTTGACTTTCAGCAAGGGACAAAAGTGCCTAGGAGATGCACTAAAAGTCGGTGTCCGATTACTCCAGACAATGTTTCCTCTGGCTGGGTAGAGTTTTTGGAGTTTGGCTGGTAGGATGGAGCATGCTGGAACATGTGGATTTGAAACAAGTGAGATCTGAGAGGCTAATAGGAAGCAAACACGCAGCCTTCCTCTTTGGCTGAACCTGAGACAGATGATTGTAAGAAGGTTTAATCCCCCACACCAAGCTAGGAGGAGGTTTGAAATGGCTAACCTAGGCTTTACTTAAAGCACTCCGTGAGCAGAACTGATTCTGGTGCTCAATATCTAAAGCTGATGTTGTGCACGTGAGTCAGCAGCAGTACGTGGTGGGGTGGGTTTGCTGTTGGGAGCCTGGATATGTTCTTTCCAGTTCATTTCTGGAGTCATCTGTAAGAAAATTCTGGTTTCCTTTAAAATACAAATTGAATCAGACCTTTCTTATGTCCAGGTTTGGCTTCACAAATGCCCTTATGCAGAGGCATACTGGCTTAAGCAGGCAGCAGTTAACAGTGCTGAAAAAGTTAAGCACATGTTGAAATTTTTTTTCTAAATCAAGTCTTGGAGGATTTTACGTGCAGCTGTGATGAATACGTTCTGATGTAATGAGTAGAACTGGCTGGAAGGATTATTGCTGGTTATGTCACTGTCAGTCCCTAGCTGGTGTGACACTCGGTGTCATACTAATCAACTTAGTTTCATGCAAACAAACACGCATGGTCATATATGTACACTCGCTTGCATTACCTGCAAGAAGGTGCGTGTGTTTTATTTAGATGCAAATACTTGTACCTCCAGTGCAGCACTTCGTTTGCAGTGGGTTGCCCTCCTGCTAGGAGGATGTGAAGCAGCCGAGTGCTTTTGAGGATAGTGGAACTGTGAAAGGAGGGAAGAAATGCAATGAAGTTTTCCATGGAGCTGCTTCTGCATTTGTTGTAATGATTAAAAATCTTGCTGTCAAATTTTGAGTCTCTAACTAATGTTCAATACTTGAAGTTGATATTTTTCAATTCCAGTTTTAACTAATATTTTAGTCTGTTTACTCTTCCCTATTCTGTCAAATGCTTCATAGCCTTCAAGCAAGTTTGGGCAGTATGAGAGTGGCCTTCCCACAGTATATGTTTCTTAGTGCTGTGTATTCTTTGGTAGTCAAATGGGTTGCTTACGTTGTTATGCATTTGTAATACAGAAGACACTGGGAGACTTAGATATCTGCTTGAGAAAGAGTTGAACAGGATAAAAAGAGCCTGTGTCCAGCTCTTCCCCTTAAACACAAAAAAAACTCCCCCCCAAAGAAACAACCAAAAAACAATGGGAGGCTTTATTTGCAAAATCATCCTAAAGAAAAGTCCTTCAAGGAAGAAGATACCACACGGTTCGTGTTTTATTGGTGGCCTGTAAACTGACTGTGTTAATGTCAGTTAATCAGCAGAGCCTCTGAAAATAATATCCCAGGGATGTGCAGAGTCACGAGCAGGGAGACACTCTGATCCAACGGAAATCAGCGCAGTGTGCAGAGCCTGGTACGCTTGCAAAGCACGTGTGCTGTGGCCTGTTATGTTGCATCAGAGGGAGCTGTGTTATGGTCGGGATAATTCTTTGATGTTCTGTGTGTGTGTTTAAACTTGTGTTTGCAAGAAGGTATCTGAGAGTGTACCTCATATTTTGGGTAATAACATAAAATAAATGCTCCCTGTGGAAGCTACTTCGCTCAGTGAAAATTCTTGTGCTTTTTGTACCACGGGATCCCGCTCTCAGCGGGCACTCACTGCGAATGCAGGAGAAGTTGTTCAGCACATTCGCACTTGTTTCGTACCTTCACCTCACTTGCAAAATTTGCTCTGTGAAGTAGCCTATCAGAAATGCAAATTACTAGACATTGTTAGCATCTGAAACTTATTTGGTACTGCTAAAGTTTCAGTTAGACACCAGCGGAGAAGCTGGATATGATAGAGAAGCAGAGTGTGAGCTTAGTCTGCAAGGTAAGGTCATTCGACTGCAGGAGTCTTACAATTTAATATTTCTTAAATGAAAATAGAATAACAAAATCAAGTAGTAAAGCCTTCTTTTACAGACATCATTTTGTATCAAAAAACGTGAGTAAAATAATTCCCAGCTTGCCTCTGAAGTTTTCCATCACGGTTTTTTTTTGTCTCTTGAAACAGGATACTTTTCAGTTAATTGTTTTTTTTGTTGTTCACTTTAAAAAGTGTTTTCAAGCCAAACCTCAAGAGATCTTCATTAGTTGATAAAATAAGTCTGTGGATACGAAACTGAAAGGTAAAAGCCCTCAAATCTGAAGTTTTGAAATTTATAACTGTTTCATAGTGCAAAAGTAGTCTGGGAAAATATCAGTGTTATTTCTGTTATCATTGTGGCTTTGCTGGCAAGATTAGGTAGGAGTATTCCTAAAGCAGATAATACGTCTTGATCAAGGTAGTTTTGAATGAAAAACTCCAAGGAGCCTCAAGCGAGATGCTGAAGTATTGTTGCGTGAATGAATGCTCTCGTTTTCCTAAAGAGGAAGAATCTAGCGGATGCTCTGAATTCAGTATTTTGACGAATTTCAGGGGATGTCCTGCAGCGTGGCCACCTGTGCATGTCCCCATGTGCACTCTTCTCAGCCTTCTTCAGCCCCGTCCTCTGAGACGGGTTGTGTGGCTGGGATGGGCATTTGCAGGGTGATGGCAGGGGACTGGACAGGAGTGTGGTGCAGAGGAAAACGCAGGGGTTTGTACGGGGAAGGGGGAGCATGGAGCTGGTGTCTCTGCCAACGCGAGTAGGTGGTTGTGCACGCAGCTCTGCACTGCCAGAGGGGAAAAAAGTGCTTTTCTCTCCTTCTGCGTTGCACGATAGCACAACGCAGGAGCTGTGCCAGATCAGCCGAGTGCAACGGGCCCTTTTTGGTGGCTTGGTGGGCAACAGCCCTTCTCCCACATCCCTGGCTGGGGGCTGAGCCCCGTGGTTGGCCACGGCCAGTGGGGAGAGGGCGAGGGGCTGTGCCGCGGGGCTGCACGGAAGGAGGGGACCCGGCACACCAGGCACCGTCCTGCTGAATCCTTGTCTGCAGGCTACGTTTCTCTGATCTCCTCCCTGCCACCCCTCCCCTTCCCCGTTTACCTAAGCAGGTCAGCACACATATTCTTTTTTTTTTTTTTTAATTTTTTTTCCGCAGTAATGTATCCAGGCTGCAGCACCAGCTGCCATCGGCGTCCGGTCCGGCGTTGGGAGCGCCGCCTGCCCCGGGGCAGCGCGGAGCTGCACCGACACGCTCCTCGACGCTTCTCCCATC
>Ga0181612_106444_pt1 | contig 12281 bp, 6 predicted proteins | sample HoacroProtozoa21_FD_119630 | JGI IMG/M metagenome (GOLD analysis project Ga0181612, IMG submission 119630) | Hoatzin crop microbial communities from Cojedes, Venezuel. Combined Assembly of Gp0051906, Gp0051904, Gp0051908 | reverse complement strand
TCAAAACACATGTAGATGTGGCATTTCAGGACATGGTTTAGCAGACATGGTGGTGTTGGGGTGATGGTTGGACTTGCTGATCTTAGAGGTCTCTTCCAACCTTAATGATTCTATGATTCTATGATTTTTGCATGTAGCAAGTAGCATGCGTGGCTCAACAGTGGCACAAAAAAATTCAGGGATCCAGGTGCAGCACCCTTGCCCTAAGATGCCCATCCTGCTCTCTCCATAATGCCCACCACTTCAGTGTAAGAAATCCATGAGGACTTAGCATCCCTTTACACTCATCTCTTAGGCTACGCTTTGGATAGATACAGAGCTCTTGAAAATGAATAACTGTAACAGATTGCACTTGACAAATGGCATTGCAAGCATTGTTAATCTCTCTTGAAATTTCGGCAATGTCTGCAATGTAATTATTTTTCATGTGTCCTTTGTCCTTTAAAATGGCACATTTTTCTCCTGACATTCACCTCCTACATTATTGATCCTTTGACATCTGTCTCAGTGGCTTCCTAGAAAATTCCATTCTGACAGGAGCAGCGATGGAACAGTCTGGTTTTTGACACCACAATCCAAAGGGGTTTTGTTAACATGCTGCAGCATTTGCAATGATACTGCATTTGTGGCATTTCACCCTTAGTCGAGTTTTTGGCAGAAGTCAGAAATGAAATAAGATTGTGGACTGGGATAGCTCTAAGAAGTGTGTTGTGTGAATTTATATCCTAAAATGACACGAGGCTGGTGCAGGAGTTTTCTAAAGTAGTGTGAAGTATATGTGGGTTTTGTGGTCGTTTGGAGGAATGTTCACTCATCCTGTTCTCCTCAGTTCTCAGCTGTATTGCTGTGATTTTGTATTTTAGATCTGTAGTAAAATTGTAGACTGGTCATGGACTACTTGTGACTCTGGGCAAATAATTTAAACCCTGTGCTTCATATCCAAAGTGGAGAAAATAATGTATTATCTTTTTAAATCTGTTTTTTTAAGTGTTCAGATTAAGAAGTGCTGAATTAATATATATTGTTAGTGATATTTATTTAAAAACTTGGAGCACTTCACTGAAGAAGAACTGACAATATGTTCTTACTGCTAATATAAGCCTCTCCACGTTTACAGAAAAATAGATGAAACTTCTTTCTCAAAAGGGCAGACCCAGATTTTGTGTGTCAGCTTAATATTCCATTTTTTAATCTTCATTGTTCAAGCAGTTTATGTGTGTTTTCACCAGGAAAAACAAAAGAACTGCTTGATTCTTATCAAGAGAATCAGTCCATTTTCTTTCATTATGGTTCAGCTGACTTTTAATTTCTGTTTTTCTCAAATCCTTATTTAAAAAACTACAAATGGAGCAACCACAAAGGACGGATGTTTAATCTCTGTTCACAATTTAGGCGTTCCCAGAATCCTCTGATGGATCATTTTCTTCTATCCCATTATTCGCAGGGTACTCTGATAGGATTTAGCCAGAAAGATTTACATATAAAGACAGGCTTACCAGCCTGTGTTCTTTATATCTCCTTTACAAACCTTTCAGAATCTGAGAGGATTCAGGGACCCTCAGCCTACCCAGAGCTTTTTCCCAGCAGATATCCCTTTTTATCCTAGAAGTTTGGAATGTGGCTGCTGTTATTTATCTTGTGTGCCAGTGGCCCTTAATGCCTTTTTCTGTTAGTTTCCTTGTTAATCGTTTCTTTTGCATTTACTCTTCTCTCTGAACAGGTGTTGTTTGAGCTTGCCCGGTACCATGCTCCTTCCACAATTTTCTTGGATGAGCTGGAGTCAGTTATGAGTCAAAGAGGCACTGCTTCTGGGTAACTGATGAGAACATTTCTTACAGTTTTAGGAGAATATTTGTCCCCCTTTTACTGCATCTTTTCAATTGTGTGTGTTCAGGTGCTGATCAGTGTTTAATCCTACGATGTACCTGTTAGAAACAAATCTTAACTAAACTAAAGCCCGAGCGTGCTCTAGAAACTTCAACAGGAGCATGACTGGGCCCCTGAAAGACTTGTCTTATAGATTTTATTGAAATTATAATTACTTTGAGTGATAACAGTAATTTTCATGACTTTTTATTAAGTGTTGGGGTTTTTTTTGTTTGTTCTGTTGTCAACGTTAGGAGCCTCACAGTGTGTTATTGTCAGAATGCCCATCGGCTCTGAAAGCACTGCTTCATGGAAGCATCATGTACGCTGCGGGGATTTAAAGAGTGAGACGTAGTGGTTGTTACCCACGGCAGAGGAGATCCATAGAGAAGCAAGCGTGAAAGACAGGTTGCATGAAGATTAGCAAGGGACTATGGGGTCCAGCAAGACTGCGAGAAGAAGGGAGGTGCAAGAGCGTACAACCAGTGGTGCTGTGTTTTAAAATAAGGGATATGAAGTGGAAGTAAAAGCAGTGGGGGGTTGGAAACAACAGACGACTTGTTAGAGGCGAGTAGGAAGCAGCTGATTCTGTGACACTTTGGACAGGTTTAGGCATAGCAGGGTGAGACAGAGTGTACACGGTGGAGTGGCATTTTCGTTAATGGGACAAATTTTGGTGGCGTTGCCAGGACTTCCAGCTGCAGGAATGGGAGGATGTTGTTATTGTCATCTGTGGTGGAGACAGTTTATAGTTAAAAACAGGTTGAAAAGGTTAGGGATGGGGAAGAAGCAGGAGAACTATAAAAATATTGTTATAACCATTAGGAGCCCGTTACAGTGGATTTTATATCCTGTAAATTATATGCTCATAAAGGTGTATAAATAGAATATGCCATATCATAAAGAATCAACCTGTAATAATTGTCAGTTGATAGCTATAAATTACGGGCCAAGTTTTGTCTTCATACGTATTTTTAAAAGCGCATTAACATCACTGGATTATATATTTTAATGAGAATTTTAATCTAAGATTATGTAGTTATTTTTACATATCCTTATTAAATATTGACATAGCACCACTGCGTGGATGCCTTTGCGGAAATAAGCCATTAAATGTGAATTGTAGCTCTTACCATCGATGGCCCTGATGTTTTCTCTGGGTTTGATCCAGGAGTTTCCAGGAACTCCAAATCTGGGACCAAGGGTTCAAGCTGGTTTGCTGACCAGATTCTTAGCACTTTGCTTAAGTTCCCCCTTCTCTTTTTGAGGAAGGATCCTTTTCTGCGTGGTCTCTGCCCCATTTTTATGTTCATTTCAATACGGCATATTTTTCTGTTTGCTTTTGATAGAACATTTTGCAAAATATTGAATTCGGTAGTAGGTGTGTCTTCTTGTGGCCGCTTGACATTCACTCAGAGAAATGCCAGTAGTTGCACTGAATAGGTAGGTGTGTTGGTTATTTAATGGCAACTATCACGTTATAAAAATTCTCTTACATAGATCAATCAGTCAAAGCTTTAGGTGTTTTCCAGTAAATGTCAACAGTGCGTGGAGATTAGTATGAAGAAAAAAAATAAAAATAAATGTTTTCTTTGGGTTCAGTAATAGTGAATTCTCCTCACTTTAATGCACTGAAAAGAGTACATTTAAGTAATCATTAGAAAGCTTGATTTTAATGCTTAGATGTTAGCTAATGGAGCTTAATCATGCTTTGAACTGGGGCAAAACTGTGATAAGGGCTCAGTTGCTGTGAATGACACTGTATAAATAAAGATGATTACTTTAATGCACTGAGCAAATAATATTTCTCTGAATCTTGGTAGTGGTGAACATGAAGGAAGTCGGCGGATGAAAACAGAATTACTGGTGCAGATGGATGGCTTGGCCCGATCTGATGATCTTGTATTTGTTTTAGCAGCTTCCAATCTGCCATGGTAAGAGATCCAGAGAGTACATTTTGAATACATTTGCATGAGCTTCTAAGCACAGATAAAGATTTTATTTAGACTTTTGCAGAAAAAGCCTTGATATTTGGTTAAAGCATTTAAAGATTAATTTGGAGCTTTTACTTTTAAACTCTACAATTCTTGCTATTTGTGCCACATGAGAATAATCCATAATAAAATCAACATATGCTGGTGCTACCAGCTGCTAATATTTAAAATGGAGTATTTTACTTTATAGGCAAGTTATTTACTATGTTTAAGCTAAGAAGGGTTTCAGCCTGGAACTGTAAGGTGCTTAAAACATCTAGTGCTTAGAAGGATATGCTATAAATAGGAATGTTGGATTTTATTGGTGTCAAATGTGACTTTTAAAAGTTGAGAGACAGAATTCTTCAGCTTCTTTAACGCAATTTAGAATAGAAGAACAAACGATTGAAGACTGGAACTTGGGCACTTCATCATGTTGGTTCTCAAAATGGGCAGGACACATTGAGGACAAGACCGATGGGAGAGGATGAGGCAGGGAGGTGACATCTGCAGTGTAACATCTGTGGATGCTGGGGGAGATCCAGCAGACTGCAAAAAATGGCCAGCTCATGCGCTCGCCTTGAATCACGTCTCCCATGGCCGCTGTCAGGGCCAGCATGTTGATCTGGCTTGATTGTTCTCTGAACTCGTGTAGTCTATTTCTTTTTGTCATACAAAGCATTATCAAATGGTTGCAAGCAGTAGATGGGGAAAAGAACGGCTGTTGGTTAAGCACAGCTATTTTTAACAGTCTGATTTTGTAGCTCGCTAATCATTTTCCAGAGTAGAAGCCAACACCTGTACAGGGAATTGAATCACACGGAGGATGGGCTTGTTTTTGAAGTTAGTTTTCATAGGTCTGGAACTAGTCTGTGGATTTCTGTCTGCCCTGAGATTCTCCCTGTCCCTGGGCTACCGATCCACGAAATCTTCAGTAGAGGAACATCTTTCCTTGCTGAGAAATCTGTGCATTGAAAGCAGAGTGGGGAACCTCAGCAAAGTAAACTGTGGAAGTTATGTGAGGGACAGTCTTGGAGGCAGATGTCTGCAAAGAAGATGAGTTATGCATAAGAAGGGGCTTTTTTCCATGCTGACTCATCTCTCTGAAGCATACATGAAGCAGAGAAATACACGCTGTCTGCTGGGGGCAGACTGAATGGTGAATATTTCTGCATTTTGCTGACTGTCGCAGCGACGAGGTCTTTCTTGATATCCGTGTCCCTGAAGGCATGCAGACCTAAGTGGGCCTATTCATGTCTGACGTGCAGAGTGGTCGGCTAGGAGCCTGAAAAGGAGAAGACAGCAGTCCTGTTTGCAGGGAACTTCAAACCGTGCTCTGGGAAACCTTCGGCAGAGCCCAACGGCAGGTGTTGACAGGAACAACCTCATGTGAGCAGCGGCTCAGCAGCGTTTCAAGTGGTGATACTTGAAGTTTGACTGAAAGGCACGTTGCTCGTTGACGTGACGCTTGCCCAGCTCTGCAGCGTGACGGCCACCGAGCAGGGCATCCTAAACCAGCCGGGAGCAAGAGAGGGCTCTGCCCCCACAAAACCACAGGCTTCCCTCCTCGGTTGTTTTGCATGATTAGTGATTTTTGGCTCATTCTCATGAGGTTGCCGTAGGGAGACCTGTTGGAAAAGCCTCTCTGTGTGACTGGAGGGCTCTGGGCTATGATCAGCAGGCTGGTGCTGAGCGCCCGAGTCTGAACGATGTGGTGTGTGTAATCCACAGCTGCTTGCTTTTGAGTGCTTATGGAAAAGCATCAACTCCTAGGGACTATTTTATTTCGTATAACATATAAATGCACTTCTCAGTCATGACACACCACCTAACATTCTCTCACAAAGTTTGTGGTAACGCTTTATTCCTTTCCTCAGCTGATCCCCTTCGGCTGAAAGGCCAAGGGAACAGACAAAGAGAATATTAAACAACAGAAGTGATGTTGGTGACTCAGAATTTGTTCTCTGACGTAAAGGCTGGAGTCTCTGTCCATCATGCGAAGAGATCGAGTCCACCTCCTTCTACAAGCCTGCCTCTCCCTCCACATTTTCTTTCCTAATGCAAACCCTTATGTTTCCCATACAGTCAGGGAACGATGCTTCTGAGAGCCGCCAGGCAGACATCTCACCTGCTGAAATGCAAGTGCCGAAGAGGCGACGTGTTCAGAGGCTTTCACCTGCCTCTCTCTAGGGCCTGCCCAGGGCTTTCAGGCTCTTTAACTAGGAGCATGGCTGTGTGGGCACCTAAAATTTATGTGGAAATCAGATGTACAAGTTAGGCTGGTTCCTGCCCTGTTCCAGCGGTGTGAGTACAAAGCCATTGCTGGCTTTTATAGCCGTAATAGCAGAGTACGTGTGTTGGTTTGGGGGATTTATGCCTTGGACAGACTCAGGAATTTAAATCAGTACAAAATCCACCCTGTTTTGTGTTACAGTATCTACATGAAAGGAATTGAGACAAATTTGATTTAATTATGTTCCAGTTGTGTAAGAAAATGCTAAAAAATAAATAGCTACAGCGTGTGTGAAGAGTGAAGTTTGAAAGATAATTAATGCATTAATAATCCATTTGTCTCTTTATGGTTCATTAGTAATACACCATAAATGTTTAGGTTATTGTAGCATTGTTACCCTTTTAGAAGGAGAAACTCTGAGCAACGCATTACGCCTTTCCGTGATCTCTTAAAATTACCCTGCAAGTAGCTAAGCTTCCCATGTAGTGCTGCAGCATGGCAGTATTGAAAGAGATCAGATGTCTTTAGACGATCCACATCTTTCTACCCTTGCATGCTGGTTTGATAGGAAAAATTAGCTATTTGAAACCCACCGAGGAAGAGTTCAGAGACAGCAACTGGCCTTGAAGGTCTCTGCCTGGCTGGCGCTGGCTCTGGGGATCTCAGTGATGTGTCAACGTGAGCATGAGGCCGACCTCTCTCTGTGTGCTTCTGCGGAACGGCATTCCTGCATGCGTCTTGTTACCGGGTGTCTTGTCTGCTTTACGCAACTGGTAAGCTCTTTCTGGAAAGTCATGCAAAAATTACAGAATTGAGTGGTTTACACATTTGATTTTGGATCGGTTTGCAACTCTGAAGTGCTAATTTGTGCAAAATCACCTCTTTGAAACATCAAAAGTGCCACAGCTTTTTTTTTTAAGGTCAATACGAAATGACAAGAGTTCTACTTTGGGGGAATTGCTCCCACGGAAAGCTGGCAATCTGTGTTGGGATGAGGGTGGCAGCTGAGCCGCTGTGAGAAGCCAGCTCCCGCTTTCCGAAGTTTTATACCTGAGAGCTTAGAATTTCCTCCTGGACTTTCTCAACTTTGCTTGGGGGCAGGTTGGATTTTACCATCTCTTGAGCAAATGCAACCTGTGAGTGCAATGACTGGGCTGTCTGGCAGAAATGGGTCTGCCCCAGTGAATATGCTTTAAGATGTGGCCGAGTGTGTGCTTGGGAAGGTGTTTTAGGGGGATGGAAAGCTAGTGAAAGCCATGAGCATCTTCCATCGTTGTTGAGGCTCATGGCCTCGAGGACTCTAGGAGCGCCTGCTTCCAGAGAGGTCGGCGGGATTGGAACCCCCTGTAAGATCTCAGCTGTATGTTTACTGATTATTTTTATGTGTATTAGGTGACATTCAGTCTTACTGTAAGCCCCGGACTTCAGCTTCACAGGGATATTTCGTAACAAAGTTTCAAAATACCTGGCACTACAGGCCGAGGTTGTGGCTTCACAGCACAGCCCTTTGTTCCTGCAAACATTTGCTGTTAAGCTGGATTTGAAGAGATTTGTTTAACTTGGATATTTATTGATTCTGAAAAAAAATTCGTACCAAGCTGCTTTTCAGTGAGTGAAAAGAAGCCTAAACAGAGCTCTTTACACTGTCCTAAGCTGCGCTGCAGCTATCGATCTTCCTCTTCAGCCAGAGCTTGCTGTCCAGCCTCGCTTCCTGCTGCTCCTCAGCCAAGGCACTTTCTATTGATAATTTACTTGTTGAAATGATTCAATGCAATTAAGTAAAACAAAGGCCTCGTTAGTGAAGAAACAAAGTGATCCTTAACCACGTAGTGAGCGTTTCCTAATGTATTAGTGTGTTTAATTTGACTTCCATTGCAGTGCTGCTTTCCTCTTTCTCGCCAGCCTCAGGGTGGGTGAACCATGGAACGGTTTGGGTGGGAAGGGACCTTTGAGGGCCATCTAGTCCAACCCCCCCTGCCATGAGCAGGGACATCTTCACCCAGATCCGGTTGCTCAGAGCCAACATCCAACCTGGCCTGGGAAGATTCACGTGGCCAAGATGAGTTCAGGGAGATGTGGGCTGCAAAATCCCAAGTTGGATCTGGGATTACCCCATAATGAGCCCTTTCCTTCACCCTCAGCAGTGCATGGTGGAGGAGCAAGGAAGGAGAACGGAGGGGGACAGTGTGGGGAAGACCTAAGAGTAGCAGGAGAAGACATGGAGTGAGAACAAGCCCTCAGCTGGCAGGGGCTCTGCCCAGGCTGTCTGCATAGAAGGATGGGAGGTGGGAAGGGTGAGAAACTCACTCATTGTCAGTGCCTTTTCCTCCAGAGCACTGCGGTGATGATCAAACTAGGTGGGGATCAATTACGGACCAGTGAGCCCTCGTTGCCGTTTCTGGGTTCATCTCTGGAGTTGTTGAGGACTCTTAATTTCTGGCTAAAATGCATTTGTTACCATTCTTCCTTCTGGAAATGAAAATAGGTGTTTGTCTTGTTTGTCTTCACGTAATTTGGGAGTGATAACATGGCGTGATGCCTCCCGATGTCAAGCTGGGGGAGGTCTGAAAAGTCCTCCGCTTGTATAGGTCCTGTACAGCTTTCTGCGTCTTTTGATGAGCATTTCTTGATAGTTTTATTGGCTATTTTTTCAGAGACTATTTTGCTTGGCTCAGTGCTTATTATTCTGTTCTGGTTAATGTCACTTAACCTTGTATTTGATCACTAACAAAACAATTTAGCAAAGAACCTAAACATGGAAGATAACAAAAATATTATGGCTTTATTTTCCTCTTTAGCCAACAAGCAGGGTCACTGTAACCTTTCTGGATAAATAGAGCAACTTTGTCTACCAGCAGACAGACTTACAGAATGTGGCTAGGGAGTTCAGGAAAGTGGGGTCTTGGGAGACACCCCAGGAGTGCTCTGAAGCAGGATGGGTGACAGAAAACATCACCATTTAGGGGATTTGTGGGGTATTTTTAGAGGGTCTGGCTGCGGTTGTCCTTTGCCTGCGAGGATGGTCTAGAGTACCTGCATGGACACCTCTATAGCCCTGAGAACTTTGGCCCTGTTTACACGGAGGATGCCAATATGGGTAAATAAGAGCTATGGGATTGGTCAGCCAGAGAGTAATTATTTCCAGCCAAGCGAAACAATTTTGAGAAGTTGAGCTGAAAACTACATTTGGAAGGAGAGCGGGGACTAAAGTGGTTCTTGGTCCGTTCTGGATGGGACCCTGTGCGAAAGGTGTTGCACTGAATGTCGGACAGCATCTTGAATAGCCTAAAAATATAAATAATATCAGTATACTAACAGCCATTGATTAGCAACCTCTGGTATTTACTTCTGAGGCCTGGATTAGAAGTACTGGGATGGATCGGAGTGAATTCCTTTTGTCCTTTGAGTTCCTATTGATCTGCTTCTTTAATCTTCGCTTCTGTTGACCTTGGCTCAGCGCACGTGGAACAAGCTCTCCCAAAGCAAGAGGTCCTTTCTAGGGAGAGGGACGTTTCTGCTCCCCCAGTGCTGAGGTCTGTGGAAAACCTAGGCAGACACCTAGATGGGGATTTGGGAGCCCATTTTTGGTTTTCCTCATCATGTGCTACGCTGGTGGAAAGAAACATTTGCTGTTAAAGAATGAGGAGAAGTCACCAAAAGCTCTGTTGGTGCGCTACAGATCCGTCTTGAGCTGGCTTTCAGCTCCCTGTAAATTAAAGAGGAGCTTCATACAAGAAGCGTGGCTTGAATGTTGACTTGGCTGGCATAAAGACTTCACCCAGGGAATCAGCAAAGGTGGAGGCAGGTTTATTTCAGTGTATCCACAATCCCAGATGCAGGCACCACCCTCCAATGGCTGGCTGCTTCTGCTCAGCCGACACGGGTGGAAGTAGTGCCTAGAGCCTCTGTTTTTCTGTCTGCACAAGACATGTTGAGGTGAGTTTCCCTTCAATGAGAGTTTCTCGGCAGGTGTGAGGACTGAATTCTATTTTAAACTGAAATTACAAGTCTGTGGCTGAATGGGGCCAGTAGAGAAAGATTGGTACTGTGCTTGGAAGGATAATAGCTCAGAGCAGCTCCTGGAAGGCACCAGAGACTTATGAGTGAGTAAATATTTTGTAGCAGCTATTTCTTCTTGAAAATTGTATGGATGATTGGGGTACTTATAGACCCATTACACGAGAAACAAGGGATCGACTGGAGCAGGAATTCGTATTCAGCTGTTTGGTTGTGTTACCGTTAGATGCAAACAACTGAAAAGCATTTGGGAAAAAAAAACTAGGTTAAAATGGGTGTTACTAAAACTAGGTTAAAACTAGGTTTGGATGGGTGCCTGAGAGGAGCGGGCGTGCCAGAACTCCCAACACTTGATAGAACATGTGGCTCTGGCAAGAGGGGCTATTTCTAGATGGTGATGAAATGCACAGAGGAAGGAATGGAAAGAAACATGCATTTTTCTTTCAAGATTCCTTTGTACACCACAAGCAAGTAAAAATGAAAAGTAGTCCCAATCTTTTGTATTTGACCTTTTTCTGGCCTTATTTTTTTAGGCAAAACAACTGTATCAGTGCTGATGTTGACAGCATCATGGTTTTTTGGCTCACCGACACCTTGATCCAGCCTGCCCATCCTTCCCATGATCCTTTTTATACGGATACTTTCCTTTGGGGCTGTATTATTTATTATTTGTATTGCAGGAGCAGTCTCAGATCGACGTCTTGTTCTGCCACAAACATGGCCTCACAACCCAGACCTTCAGTCTGTGTTTTAGACCTACCAGGCATCCCTTCCAAAGTAGCAATTAATTAGTCCTGACAGACAATTTGTAGTGTCTCCTTAACAGCAGAGGGAGAAAGGGAGAGGCTGTTGCTGATGAGACATGCTGCAGGTGAGTAGCAGGGCCACGGACAATAACGACAACTTCTGATTGTTATTGTTACGCCTCATTGTCACAAGCCAGCGTATCGCTAACACGCTGAACAGGAACACATTGGATAATTAATCCTTTTTATGAATTTCTTTTTTCAAAATTAGGTTGAGGTGATTACAGGTGGGGTTGAAAAATGTCAGTCCTTGCAGCGAGGAGCTTGCTGTCAACGCCACGAGACGCGCTGAGACGATTCCTCTCCTCGTTTGCTTGCAGGGAGTTGGATTCTGCCATGCTACGGCGGTTGGAGAAGAGGATTTTGGTTGACCTTCCAAGTCAGGAGGCACGGCGGGTGATGATCCAGCACTGGCTGCCCCCTCTGAGCAACAGCGGGGGAGTGGAGCTGAGAACGGATCTGGACTACGGCGTGCTGGGCCAGGTGAGAGCGCGGCAGCGGGGACTTCCGGGGTGGGAACCGTAAGCGTGTTATGTCGTGACAGAAGAGGTCCAGAGGGCTGGGACAGCACCTCTGTACGCAGTGATGGAGAGGGACCGCAGCTCAGTTCGAGGCGATGGCCGAAGGGAGACCACCGAGACGCGGGGCTGAGCACTCCACGGGCACATACCTGGCCGTGGAAATCACGCTGCCGTGCTTGCGAAATGGGGCGTGTTCTGACCCTCTCCGTTGGGCCAACTTTTCAGCCTTAAATACAGGGAGACTTCCAGCATCAGCGTTATTTTATCACTCTTCTCACCAAGCTGGGAGCACTTCCAATTCATCGGGGTAACGAACAGTTAATTGTGTAGGGAAGGTTTGTCACAGCTCCACTGCTGCGGGGGAAAAGAGCATTTAGACAGCGAAGAGATTCACCAGATACCCAGGCTTTCTTCATTTAGCCCTTTGTCACGTCCTAAATTCTTTGAAAGCATCTCACAGCTTACTAAGTGGACCCTTTTTACATCTGGTCACAGAGACAATACTGCTCAGTTTTTCTCTCACAAATGTTAATAAGGAAATACAGTTATTTTATTAACAGGGGAGCCAGGAAGAGACACGGAAAGATGAGTTTTATCTGACTTAGGGAAAACTGCCCTTTAGAAAAAAACTGTCCAGTATTTTCCTTGCTCCTACAAGGTACTGTGGGCATTCAACAGAAGAACATGCAGCATAATGTTGAGGGGAGGGTACACATAGAATCATAGAATCATGGAATGGTTTGGGTTGGAAGGGACTTGAAAGATCATCTGGTTCCAGCCCCCCTGCCATCAGCAGGGACATCTTCCACCAGACCAGGTTGCTCAGAGCTCCATCCAAGCTGGCCTTGAACCCTGCCAGGGAGGG
>Ga0181612_152976_pt1 | contig 12283 bp, 4 predicted proteins | sample HoacroProtozoa21_FD_119630 | JGI IMG/M metagenome (GOLD analysis project Ga0181612, IMG submission 119630) | Hoatzin crop microbial communities from Cojedes, Venezuel. Combined Assembly of Gp0051906, Gp0051904, Gp0051908 | reverse complement strand
GGGGTAGGTCGCGGGGGAGGGAGGTGCAGGCGAAGCTGCCGCGGGGAAGGGCTGGACCTGCGCGGCCGCCGCTCGTCGGGCTGCCCTAGCCCAGAGACTCCCCGCTCGGCAGGGGCATGGCTCCGCGGCCGGAGCCGGGAGAGCCTCCTCCGCCGAGGGCGAACGCTCGTCTCCTGCCCTCCTTCCCCGCCGGTCCCTGCCGCCGGGCGGAGCGGAGGAGGTGACCTCGAGCGTTGTCGTGTTGCTTTAAAGCGTAGGGTTAATTTGAAAGGGCTAGTGGAAGAAATGCAGTGTTTAGACTTCGATGTCTGCATATGGTAATCGGTAAAATAAATGAACCGGTTAGCATTCTGCTCCGGTAACGCTTGGCGCGGGAGAGAGGCTGCTGTTACACCTCATTTCCGAGCTCGTCTGGGGGAAGCGGAGCGAAGCCGAGTGCCTGTCTGCTGCCTTTCCCCGAGTGCCTCAGCCCTGCGGGCATCGGGGAGTCCTGCGGGGGAAGAGGGGAAGCTCCTTGTAGAGCTGCCGGGAAACGCCTTCTCGGTCTCGGAACGCCCGGTGGATGCTTCAGGAGTGGGATTGCAGCAGTAGGCTGAGAGCAGAATCGGCAGGGTGACCCTGGTCCCCTGGCTCCTGGTAGGTGATGTGACTCTGGTGCCTGCCTTTTGCACACCCCGCTGGTTTTTATCCTTCCCTGTGGCTGATCGGAGCTCTGTGTTAGAAATGTTGTGCTAACTTGAGAGATGCGCGATGAAGTCAGCCTTGTGGGCTGGAGCCCGAGGAATGCAAGATTACCTTCGGAAGAACGAGGTAGGCGTGTGGGTGGTGTTGTCTGGGGGCAGGTGCCTGCTTTCCTGACCCTTAACGAGTGTCAGCAGTGGCCATTAATGACAATTGTGTGGACGTCAATTTGGAGTGAGGTGTGCGGCGGTTGGAGGGGTGGTTAGATATAAGGTGATTCACATTGACTTGTTTGGGCTCCACCGAGGTGGGGGGGAACTCCCTGTGTTTGCAGGGCAGGCTGCTCCCACCCCCATCATTAAAAGTTCAGGTGGAAGCATTTCCTCCCACCGGTCCCTGGGATGGGAGGAGGTTCGTGACATGTAAAATTCTCGGACTACTCTGTGGGTTAAGTGAATATGTTTTTCACTTCATCTGAGAACTATTTTCTGTTCTGATGGTTGGAAACTGGGGAAAAAAGAGATTTAAAAATAAAATCAGACTGTATAGTTGAAGTGGTAAAGGAAATGTTCTCAAGATCCCACGTAGCAAGCTGAGAATGAATGCAAACTGTTCCTGCTCTGTACCTCTTCCAAATTCAGTTCTCTCTGAAAGATGCTATCTCTTCCCGCTTCCCAGCAAAGCCCAATCTGCATGGCTAGTCAATCACGTAATGTAAATGAGGTGCTTTTTCTCAGCCTTCTAAAGAGGCAACGGGAACCTGTTGGTACTGCAGCAGGAGTGTCAGTCTTGTCACATGCATAACCCAGGATGTACATTAACGGTGTGGAAATCCATCTTGCTTTAAACTTTTTGGTGTGTCACAAAATTTGAGGCAGGTTACTTCCGAATCGGGGACTACAGCCTCTACCCCTTTGCTTCAGCTGCTGTTGATCTGACAAGCCCCCTGATGCCACCCTCTGGAAGGCACAGTGACTGTAGTTGGTATGTACTTAAGGGCTTTTCTCTTTTCAAGAGAGAGATAGTAGACTGGTAAAGGGATGCTTAGAGTCTGATCAAGCTTGCTTAAGTTGTTATTCAAAGTTTAATAGTGCAGCTTTTCACATCCTGCTACGATAAGTACTTTTTCTGTAACTTTGAAATGACACTACCTACATGTATTTGGAAAAGCATAAGCTTGTCTAGTTCCTTTTTTAAAATGGGAGTAGTTACCTAGAGCAACCTCCTAATTATCTTTAAAAGTGAGTACCAATTCAGTGTGCATTTTGCAGATAAAGAGTTTCAATCAGCTTTCTGAGAACATACTGTTGTTTATTGGTCCACCATCTACCAGTTCTATAAGCGTATGCATGGGTTGCTTAAATCTGCTCTTTAGGCATTGTTTTTTTCTATACCCTAATGGAAGCCCGAAGCACAAAGTCTTGAGTTGCTACATTGTGTATCCGTGGCGTATATGCATTTGTTACTCTGCAGGATAGCTTGAGGTTGCCAGCACCTTGGTGTCGGTTTGCTGGGACAGCTACACTGCGCTGCTGGATGGGGGTGTGGGAGCCATACTGTAGAGTTCAGTTTTGCACTTCAGAAGGAGATACAGGACTGAATTGGGGGAAGCAGAACTTTACAAGGGTTGATTTAAGAACATGGATATCAGACAGGAGTTAGAATTTGGTCTGAGTTCTTTTCCCTCAATTTTAGAATTAAATCTTCCCTAAGCTCCTTATGTATTGCTACTGGGACCTGTATTCTTCAGGAGCTACATTTGTACTTGGTGGGACACGTTCCCAGAAAGTAGGATCTTTCAGGCCTCTCTTATTGCTCCCTTCCTGCTTCCAATGCCTTAGAAGCCTGATAGGTATGGAGATTTACCCCTGAGCTCTGTTATTTCAGTCATTTGTGAACACCTTCAAACACTGGGCTTAATTTGTTGTTAAAACTCTGCTTGTTGTTAGCAAACAGGTGAAGGAAATAAAACTAGTAGCTTTATGCTTTTCCTTTCATGGATTTAGTAAACTTTTGTAAACAATTTGGCCTTAGTTAAAATGCTTTTAAGCAGGAAAATAGTACAAATGTTAGCTTTCCTTTTTTTGTTTTGTTTTTATGTTTGTGCTTGCATCAGAGCCTCTGTCCAGCTGAGCATCAAAATCTGAAAACAGGAAAGTAAATTCTGGTCTTAGTTCAGCTGTAACTGTAAGTCTGATATAAAACCCATTGGTTTGGCAAACTAAACCTTTTAACCTCATGAAAGTGACTTTTGGATCTTCGTCATAACTTCAAGTAAGCTTAACAGACCTGTGGTAAAATGAGGCATTGCTTTTGTGTGACCCAGCTGGTTATCGCCTGAACTTAGAGGGCGTAGCTGAAAACTGAACTAATAGCTAATTAAGATGTACTTCTCAGTACTTACAGCATGCAGATGTGTAACTCTGACTGGTTCAAGCTTGAGATCTGGATCTAGCCAAAATGCTGTTTAAGACTTAAACCCAGGTATGCTAGTTCTGTCCTATTAATAGTTTATGAACTCAGTATGTGAAGCACAGAAAACAGCAGTTAAAGCGAAAAGGACTGTTGCTCAAAATCCTGCAATCAGAGCTTCCTGTTTTAATTAAAGATAGCTAATCAACTAATTGATGAAGGGAAGAAAGTACTTTGCAGGTATATATTGCTCCTTTTGCTGCTACTAGAGCATTCTATTTTATACATTTGTTGATATGAAGTCTTTTAGAGAAGGATACATTGAGTGCCTAAAAAGCCTGTACGAGTACAACAGAGCAGGTTTCTGGGAGAGAAGATGCTCCTGCAAGTTTCGATGCTAAGTTGGTTTGTTATGAGAGACTTTGCAATAAATACTAACTCAGCAGTAATTGGATTTGATTTGTCTTTTGGCAGTTCAGGCAGTTAGTATAACCCGATTGGCAGTGGGTTTATGTTTTCTAGCTGTTAGGATTACATGCTGTTCTTTGGTGACTGCATACCTGACTGAATTATTTTCAAACTGTAACACATAAGAAGTTAGAACAAATACTTTTAATTGCTGGTGACAAACCTTTGAATAAGAGCTAAAGTAATTTAAAATAGTATCTGTTTTCTATATATAAAATTTATCAATCTGACCCTTTGTATGACACCTATATATGCACAAAACGTACACCTTTGAGTGTGGAAGGGAGAAGGGTATTCTTCCTAGATGCACCTGAGAAGGGAAGAGCCATTAGAGCATTTGAGAAGGGTGATCTATAGCTGTAGAGTAGTTGCATTTGCTCTGGACCCCCGTAGATTCCCTTGCTGCCAGAGACTCGACCTGGTCGGTGTGATTGCCGTGATGGCTGATGTTGGTGATCTTCGCTGGAGGTGCTAGAATGCATCAAAGCCCCGGTATTGTGGAGGGGGGAGATGAGCAAGGGAGCCAGCCCCCTCTGCACTCTAGGCTGGATTGGAAATGCAGATGAAGGTTGTAATTGGGGTTTTTTTTGTTTGATTTGGGTTTTTTGGAAGAACTTTGTCTCTGCTGGGTAATGCTTTGGGGGGGTTTTGAGGGTAGTTAATGACCAAGCAGACATGGTGTATCTTGGTGAGGATGCCGCAGCTGTGGTGACAACACAGGGCAGTTAGGAGCCAGGTGACAGTCAGGCTCTCCCACCTTGTGTCTAAAACTCTGATCTCAGCTGTGCTGGCTCATACTGGGAATAACTACTCTGAAATAATGCTGTTATTGGGAGTTTACGTTAGTAGTGTCAAGATTGGAATCTTAGCCTAAAGGTGAACAGAGGAATCCTGGGCTTTTTCCTAATTTTACTTGGAACTTCAAACAAGCAAACCTTGTTGTAGTGGATGTTCGCCTGAGGAAGGGCCACGGACTGCTGTCTTTCTCCAGCCTGTTTTGTCTGTCATCAAGAGAATGCCCTGCAACGTAGAAAGACACAGTCTTGGTTCAAATGATTTCCCTGAAATAGTGCAGTCTGAAGGGCAAAGAAAAAAGAAGAGAAACAGGGAAGTTCAAAGTAAAGTGCCACAAAGACTGCAGTTATTTTCTGTCACTGGTGAAGTACTAGTTTATTTTTTATTTAGTTCATATGTTATATTTTCTAACCTGAAAAACCGTATCTGGAGAAGAAACGGAATAAAAAGACAAAGCTAACTGATAAAAGCTGGTAAAAAGATTTTGGAAGGCATTTGGGAAGGATGTAAGGACAAAAATACTCCTGATAAAACAGCTTCAGGAGCCATCTTAGTAAAACAGCAGTGAGTCCTTTCTAATGTGAAGATCATGTTTAAGCACTAAAGTACTACTCTTGCTGAAGTGATTTTATTAGTAGGAGAGAAACATACAGCCCACTACTTCTATCAGTGCCTTTATTATTTTGGTTGTTAGGCAGTCAGATTTGGATAAGAATTTGTGGATGAGATTTGTTTTTCCAGAAATACACATTAGCGCACATTTCTACCTTAAAAAGCAAAAAAAAAAAAATCTGTACAAAGTGGTTTAAGACCCAGGGTATAAGACTGAACGTGTAAATAGCACTGCTTGAGGATCTGGGAGGGCTGTGTTGAGATGGGTTGTTAAAACGTTCATTTTACAGACTTCTGATTGAGGTAACTTGGGAGCTTTCCTGCAAAGCCAGGTTATTGGTTTTCTCATTCCCTTCATTCATGTGATACCTCGTCGCACATTTTGAACAGAAGATACTCTTTCTTGGTTCCCATTCAAATTAGGGTTCAGTGCAAAACCATTGCAGAGTTTTAGTGATCTGTTCTTCTGGATGAGATGTAGGACTATGGTCTTTTATTGCTCCATTGTTAAATTTCATGTGGTGCTTTTTACAAAAATATGAATATTAATTCCAGCATGCCGGCATATTTTGAATAGTTCATTACAGGATTTTCTGTTTACCTACAGTTTCACCCTCCCTGTATCTTGACAAACAGGGCTTCTGTCTCAGTGGTTGCTGTCTTCCATCTGGCACTTGGTTGTGTTTTGGTAATAGGGAGATACTCCTGTAGAAGGTCTGGATGTCTTGTGAGCTACCCTGTGGGAATGCTCCATGAAGGCTGCTGAGCTGCAGGCCAGTTCCCAGCCTTGCCTGCAACAGCTCAGATATCACCAACTCTGTGCCACCTTACAGCACTTGCATGCTACCAGGGGGTTGTGTGATTCCAGATTTCTCTGATATCCATCTGATATCGTAGGAATGGGGGAGCCACCTTATTTGAAAGCTAACAGTTCTATTTTAATGTAAGGATATTATTTGGACCAGCAGCTCCAAATTCTGCTGGCTGATGAGCAGCGACATGGGGTGATAACAGGCCGCATTGTGCTCTCTTCTTGCAAATCTCTATATTAACTTTTCTTATTTGCAGGGGTATTTCCCTAGTCAAGCAAATGTAATGAGAGCAGGTCCCTGTATGTTGCTGCTACAAGAGCTGTTAAAATTTCGGTGATGTATTTTAGAGTAATGGGCAGAATGTTTTTGTGAAGGATGTTCTTTATGGCTCTTGTGGAAAAAATAAATCTCTTCTAAAAAAAGAAATTAATTACGTCCTGCCAGAAGTAGGAGAGAGATGCTTTAAAAAACAAACAAACCAACCCAAAACCCATACCTTCCTTCCCCTCCCCTTGAGTGTTTTGATGATCTAGTTTTGGTGGTTTTGACTGAGCTTTCTTTTAACTTCATTTTGCCCATTTTCTGTAAACAACTTATACGTGACTGTAACCTTAAAGCTGGTCATTCTGGTACAGAATGGTGACGAATACACCAAACCTCATAGACGCTTCTGAGTCTGTCAGGGATAGCTATGGAGACTGTTCCTCTGGGTTACCACTAGCTCAGATCTTCCGGAGTAGCTGTTTAAACTAATCCGATTTGGTTTTATCGAAATGCAGTAGCAGTAAGGCTGACTGGGAAACAGATCTTGGGAGAGGTGAGTGATGAGAGTATGGGGACAAGCTGGGGAACTTTTCAGCTGAAGCTGGAAAAGACCTTGCAAGTGCTGGGCCAGCAGCTCCTGCTGAATGGCAGTAAAGTCACTGCTTTTCAGTTCTATGCTAATCCATGCTTCACTTGGCAATATCCTAGCTGCATAGCTAAGCATATATATAGGTATGTTCTGGTTAACTGTGATGGTGTTTGAATTCTTAAGTACTGTGGCAGATACTTACTCCTAGGAGTCTCCACTGAACTGACCTGTGCTTCATCTAGCAAAATGAATTTGAAGTTTATGAAGATTATCTTGATATTTTTTCTTTCAGTTTTTACACTTAAGTGATAGCAAAGCTTGAAATAAATAACTTACACCACCAGACACCAAAGATTTCCAAGTATCTGACAACATAAAAAAATTTACATCTTTATTCTCTGCTGCTGTCTGCAAACAGAGATTGCAAGTTTGAGGAAAGAAAATATTTGTGAGACAGCACAATGAATATAATTGGAATATAATATATTTTATATTTATTGTTACATCTAAAATGAGTGCAAACACAAGCCAGAAATGAAACCCACACTCTAATAGAATTACATATTGACAGCTTAAGTGCCATGTGTATGACGAGGAAAAATTAATGACTTGAAGCAGAAATACAAAGTTCTGAATTTTGTTTTTATTTTTTAGTCTCTCTCAAAGAAAGGTGGTAGATGGGTGAGCAGAAGTTAAATGTACTAAATAAGAACCTATATAGTCTTAAAGCATTAATAAAAAAATATTTTTGATTGCCAATTGTAGAAACACAAGAGTCTGGTTGTAGTCTCTCTGCAAATGTAAAGGTTTGGTTTATGTGGTACTTGAATATTCATGTGTTCTTGCAATTGTTGAATGTCACTGTGTGCAATCTATTAAGGCAATAATTGTTTCTGCCTTTCTTGCATCAGAAGAGTCCTCTGGACCTGTGGTTTCTTAGTGTGGGGGGAGCTCTGCTAAGAGAACCCCTGTGCTGAATAGGAGGTGCTGTGAGAGGGTCATGGTCAACCACAAACAAGTTCTGTGATTTGGCATAGGTTTAACTGGAGCCTGATTGCATGATGTCAGTGAAAGTCTTGTCTATGATTACATGGAAATTAAATGCAATCTGTGATACAAGCCCACATTGGGACCCAGCAAATTATCACATGGCCTCTTCCTAAAATACCTGAAAGTAAAATTCAAAATATCCGAGTTGTTTTGAAATAAACTGACCGGATTTTAAATGCTTTACTGAGTTTGTGCTATTGAGAGTATCTCGGACTACTTTAGTTGCGTGGGTTGCATGTGCACACCCTCTTCAGCTTTCTGTTGTCTGCTCATGAAGGTGTCTGCATAGCACTTGTTGCCTTCAAAGAAGCACCGACTGGTTTCTGTATCGATTTAGCTTATGAGAGCTTTAAGCTATTTAACATTCACAAATAAGATCTTTAAATCTTTCAAGAACAGTCTGAACTCTGTTACTCATATGTTCACTGGTATAAATTTGTTCATAATAACAAAATTACTGCCATTCTGATAGTCAAGGAACTCTCCAGTACTCACTGATTTGACTTAAGTTGGCCTTTTTTCCCCCCTTTAAAGTGCCCAAAAGTGCCCAAAGCAATCACAGAGCAGTAATCTTATTCAGTAGCCTTTCTTTACCTCTCTTCTACATATCTTTTTTGTCCCCACCAGCATCTGAGAGCAAGACATTTCATGAGAATAAAACTTCTAGTTTAAAAAAAAAATCTTTTAACATTTAATGTGAAACAAGGTTATTTACATAAGTACTTATAACTGAGTAAGATCTGGATAAATGCACCTGGTGAATTTCAGATGGTGGCTGTATCAGGGTTTTGTTTTTTTAAAGCTGTATACTCTTTAATAAAATGGGATCTATGACTGGTGAATTATGGGGCAGAACTTGAGCTCATAAAATTCTTTGTAATTTGGAAAACCATTGATAGAAGGGATCGTAAGAAACGTGAAGCTATAACAAAGTAGCTTTAATGATATTTTCTAGTTCTTGGTAGTTTTTATTATTTTATTGTTTATTGAGTCTTTAACTTTGACTTTTCACAGCATCAGTACAGAGAATAAGATACTGTTAACTCCTGTTGAAAGCATAGGCACCACTGCACCTGGGAGTAGAAGCAGAGTGTACAGCCTCCAGGAATTCTGCAGCAGCCTCTGTCACTATATGGTATCTTTCTGTTTGGCGGCCAGCTCAGGAAGCAAAGTAGAGGGAGGTGAAAGGCTGGTGGTGAGTGGTGTTCCTCCTTTTCTTAGCAGTTCGTCTAGATTTATCTAGGGGCTTATCTGGGTAAGGGAAGTTTAACAATATGGCAGCTACAGGAGGGCCAGAAAAGCTGAGCTACTGTTGCGGTGGTCTTTTTTCATTTGGGAAGGTAGTCTGAAGTACACTGGTGGGACTGAAACTTCTGAATAGATGAGTCAGACTGTGCATGAAATTCATAATGAATTGAAGCTTTGTCCACCGCCACTGCAACTTACTTCCCTTTTTACTTTATTTCTTCCTGATTATAACTTCAAAGAGCAATGAAACAGTGGAAGATAGTGCCTATGTCTGCCTCATTGAAAGTAAAGGACAGAGGATTACTGAAATCCCTTAATAACGCTGTATTTTTTTTTGGGGGGGTACAATAATCTCTCTTTGAGTCTTTCATAATGTTCCTATTCTAGTATCTTTGAAGGCAGATTACCAAAAAAATAATTCTGGCAATTAAGGGAGTCTCAAACTAAAGGGAGCCATCCATCACAGACATGGATGTTATGTCCTCTTGCCCTCTCACCAATTGTCGAGATAGTGACAAGTCTATGGTTTGGACTGTCAACCAGTGAGGATATCATCAAGGGCATGAAATTCCATGGTCTCTCTGAAGATGTCCTTGTGTAACTTTTGTGGAAGAAATTAGCAAATTATTTTGATGGCACAACAGGTAACTAAAATGTCAAGGCTAGTGCAAAATGAAGTTGACCTTCTGTGAGGCATATGCACCTAAGACAATCTGGGGCTAAGAAGCTGCATTTTGAATAGAAAGTAATTGGTTCGGGGCAATTGCTGGACTGTTTTGAGATTCATTCTGAACTGAATTGAGGCTGGCCTTGATTGTGTCAGAGTTAGACCCTACATAATCTGTAGTGGTGGTGATTTGGTGGGGGCATGTAAAGCTGAATGAAGAAGTGTCAAGTGGCTGGGAATTTTTTTTCCCTCTAACTTTGTGTTTGCTAACATGTGTGCTACTGTAGAATTTTTCTGTCTCAGTATTTTAGAATGAAGCAAGTATTTAACTTGTAGTTAAAATCAGTAGCTTCTGTTCATCTAACAACTTTCTACTGCCTCTGTACACAATTATGTCTCTGCCCCTGTGTCACAACATACTCCTGTTACTGCAGCTGTTGAAATACTTGAGGTAGTCTAGCACATGTCCAGCCTCATGAAGTGAGCAGAACTGAAGTCCCTTAGTAGAAAGTAAGTTCCTGAGACAAGAGCAGTTAATACGTAAGGTTCATCAAGAAATGTGGCAAGTGGGGTTGTGCAGTCTTAGAAAAATATTACCTTTCTGAGACAAAATTGTAATGAATTGGTCTCCAAAGTTTATCTTTATACATTTAGTGTCTGCTGGAATTCTGCTTTTTGGGCTTAATGTGAAGCCACCTTCTGTTTCCCCTGACACAGGTACATAGAGATGAATGGGTGCATACATTCCCGGTCTTTCCAAGTTGCTGGGCATTTATTTGTAATGAAAAAGAAATGAAAATTTTCTTGAATTGACAGAGTGTTGTAGGCACAGCACTCAAGGACTTTAGTGCTCAGACTGTGTAGATCCATCTTGTGAACAAACATTTGTTTGCAGTTCTTATATTGCTATATGTGATCTTTTAACAAAATCAGTTACAGCTTAATATTACATGGAAAATTAAGAACAGTGAAATCCATCACTAAGGTTATGCTGCAAGCAGGCAGGCTGATATTATTGTTAGTGTGCTGATTTACTTATAGAGATACTATTTCCCTTTCAGTCTTCTAACCAAATTTTAACACAAGGTTTGACATTTACATGACGTTCGCATCTGTAGAAACACTGTTTCCTTTTCCCCATTACTCAGTTTTCTTTGAATTAACATTATGCTCAAAGCCGTAGACTCTGCGGGGAGAGACATAGAAGGGAGCTGGTAGGAAGTGATGACTGTAACACATTGGTCATGTTATCAAGGCTGGCTACAACTGTTTTAGATGAGCGGTGGGGAAAATGCTTTAATCCGCAAACTGGTAGCAGATAGTGCCACAGAAACTAACAGATTGCCCATTGTTGGTCCCTTCATTATTTTTAGCATAAGTAATTTTGCGGGGTTAAGAATAAAGTGCTGCTTGTTGCTGGTGTAGATCGTGTTGATGCACCAACAACAGTGCCATGTAGTTCCCTAGCAGCAGACTTTGGAAGTTACCATTACCCTCCAAGCGGCACTTTCGTTTTCTCCTTCTGTCCTGAGAAGAATATGTGCCATTGCATATTCAAATGCAGTGAGGCCTTTGAACCAAACCACAGTGTTTGCATTTAGGTTGCCTGCTGCAGCAGTTTCTTGCCCTTGGTTATGGCATTTTTGGATGAGACTGTGGCACTCAAGAAGGAGGGAAGGATCTTTCAGCGTGGGATTACATCACATAATGTCACCATAGGCAGGATTATTACACCATGCAATTACCATTACACCATTACAATTACACCATGGGCAGGAAAGAGTGAGAGTCTGATGAGCGGCATCTCTGACTCCGCTTCGGTGGGGACCAGAGTGACGGCGGCCAAACCCCGTCACATACAGGAGCAGGACCCAGGGTGTGGCATGCCAGAATGGCGTGGTGTGTCAGTTTGAAGGCGTGTGGGCAGGGCGCAGTCACCATCCTGGCTCTAAAGGGTAACTCAACTAGTGGTCATTGCCCTCCCAGGAGAAAACCTAACCATGGTTTCCACTCGCTTGAAAGCTATTGCCAGAAAGAGCGTGGGGACCCAGATGGAGGTCCCACACAAATGTACAGCTGTCCAGGTCTCCGGCTGCAGGGAATGCCTGAGACTGGCGCTGGTACTAGAGGGCAGCAGAGACAGCAGCTGTGTTTGGTGTGAGCAGGTGAGTGATCTGCTCATCCTGGTGGCAGAGCTGAAAGGAAGTGGAGAGATTAAGGAACATCAGGGAGTGTGAGAGAGAGATTGACTGGTGGAGCTGCACCCTGCCGCCCCTGCGGCTGAGGCAGCAGGAGGCAGCTCCACAAGCAGCAGAGGACTCCCTCCTGTCTTGCCACCAAGCAGAAGGAGGGGATCTAAAAGACCGTGGGGAAGGGAAATGGGTCCCTGCTCGGGGAGGCAGGTGAATTCCCTCCCAGCCTACTTTACCTTCCCAGTTGCACTTACACAACAGATGCAGGGCTCTGGAATGTGAGGGCCCGGCAAATGAAGATGTGGGTGAAGGTCCATCCAGGGGGTTGCCTAAGGTGAGTCAGTCAGCCCCAAGTATTATGACTGCTTCTGTTAAAAAAAGGAGGGTAATTGTCATAGGCGATTCCCTTCTGAGGGGAACAGAGGGCCCGATCTGCCCACCAGACCCATCCCACGGGAAAGTTTGCTGCCTCCCTGGGGCCTGGGTTAGGGAT
>Ga0181612_147256_pt1 | contig 12283 bp, 10 predicted proteins | sample HoacroProtozoa21_FD_119630 | JGI IMG/M metagenome (GOLD analysis project Ga0181612, IMG submission 119630) | Hoatzin crop microbial communities from Cojedes, Venezuel. Combined Assembly of Gp0051906, Gp0051904, Gp0051908 | reverse complement strand
TTATGCTGGATACCAGAGATTGCTCATCTGATTCGCCAGCACAACGACGCCAATGTTCTGGTTATGCCAGGTCGTTTCATAGATGAAGAAACGGCACGCAAAATCATGGATGAATATCTCACTACAGAATTTGAGGGCGGTCGCCACCAACTACGCGTAAACTCAATTCCGGTAGCAAAGAAATAAGCCATCGGACTTACGCTAATCTTGTATATCATGGCAGGAGGGTCAATCTTTCCTGCCATGACTATTTTATGCCCTTAATTCAGCAATGTGATATTAATCAATGATTATCAATGCCTAAAAACAAGCATTGCACAAAAAAAAAGACAAATATTGCAAGAGTAAAGACAAATTGGGAAAGAAAAATTTTTAGAAGTCCCAATAAAGCAGTATATTTGCACCTTGAAAAGAAAATGTAAAAATGGCACGTGTTAAAAAAGCAGTTGTACTGTCATAAATAGACGTGCTGAAACCAAAAAAAAATAAAAATCTTAGAAATGACAAAAGCAGAACTAGTGGAGGTCATATCCGAAAAATCAGGACTTGACAAGACGCAGGTGTTAACAGTAGTTGAATGTTTTATGGAGACTGTGAAACAAACCCTTGCGAATGATGAAAATGTTTATCTGAGAGGTTTTGGTAGTTTTAACGTGAAGAAGCGTGCACAAAAAACAGCGCGTAACATTTCAGCGAACACTACCCTAGTTATACCAGAACACAACATTCCTGCATTCAAGCCTGCCAAGTCGTTCATGGCCGAATTGAAAAAGTGATAACAAAGTTCAATCAATAAATAAAAACGAGAAAATTATGCCAAACGGTAAGAAAAAGAAGAGACACAAGATTTCTACTCACAAACGTAAGAAGAGACTGAGAAAGAATCGTCACAAGAGCAAATAAAAAGTGCCGATGAATTGCGTATGCACGCCATTAACACAATGGGTGAAACGCAAGAAGTCATTTACGTGAACAAAGAATTGAAGAACAAACTATCAGGCAAAGAAAGGCGCAGTGAGTTTGTTCTTTGATTTTTTAAAGGCATAATCCCTCATCCGTATCTTAAGAGTAAGAAAAGCGTGGCGTCGCAGATGATGCCCTGATGAGCGATTATCACAAATGGGGAGACAAACCTAATATTCAAATAATAAATGACAAGCGAATTAATCATCGATGTCCAGCCGAAGGAAGTGACCATTGCGTTGCTGGAAGACCAACGTCTGGTTGAATTTCAGAAAGAGAGCAAAGACACGAAGTACTCTGTAGGCAACATATATGCCGGACGTGTCAAGAAGATTATGCCGGCTTTGAATGCATGCTTCGTTGATGTTGGTCATGAGCGAGAAGCTTTTCTTCATTATCAGGATTTAGGTTCCCAGTTTCTCACATTGGAAAAGTATGTCAAACAGGTTGTCAGCGACCGTAAGAAGTTAGCCCCTTACACTAAGTTGGGACGTCAGCCCGACATCGGCAAGGATGGCAGCATTCAAGACGTATTAGAGTTGGGCCAGGAGGTGTTGGTTCAGATTATCAAGGAACCGATATCCACGAAAGGCCCGCGTCTCACATGCGAGTTGTCATTTGCCGGCCGTTTGCTGGTATTGGTGCCTTTCAGCGACAAGGTGTCAGTATCATCAAAGATAAAGTCATCGGCAGAGCGTGCTCGTTTGAAGCAACTGATACAAAGCATCAAACCAAAGAATTTCGGCGTGATAGTGCGTACAGTGGCTGAGGGCAAGCGAGTGTCGGAACTGGACAAGGAGCTGAACATACTTCTCGAAAATTGGAAGGATTGTATAAGAAACATGCAGCAAGCCACTGAACTGCCTGTACTCACCCACGAAGAAACAAGCCGCACGGTGTCGATACTTCGTGATTTGTTTAATCCGTCGTATGAAAACATCTACATCAACGACAGTACAGTGTTCAAGGAGGTTCAGAAGTATGTTTCCCTAATCGCACCAGACTGCGAGAAGATAGTGAAGCTCTACAAAGGTTCTGTGCCTATATTTGACAACTTTTCAGTAACCAAACAAATAAAGTCGGGCTTTGGCAAGACCGTATCCTACAAACGCGGTGCCTACCTGATAATCGAGCACACAGAGGCATTGCATGTTGTTGATGTCAACAGCGGCAATCGTAATCGTGGCATCGACGGTCAGGAAGCAAACGCATTTGAGGTGAACATGGGTGCAGCAGAAGAGTTGGCTCGTCAGCTTCGTCTCCGCGACATGGGCGGAATCATAGTAGTGGATTTTATCGACATGGATTCCGCTGAACATCGCCAAAAGTTATACGAACGTATGACTGAACTGATGAAGAACGACCGCGCCAAGCACAACATACTGCCCTTGAGCAAATTCGGTCTGATGCAAATAACCCGCCAACGTGTCCGGCCTGCCATAGACGTGCAAGTAGAAGAAACCTGCCCAACATGCTTCGGCAAAGGTGTCATCAAATCATCATTCCTGTTCACCGACACACTTGAACGCAAGATTGACTATCTGGTGAACACAATGAAGATTGAGAAATTCAAGCTGTATGTTCATCCTTACGTAGCGGCTTACATCAATCAAGGCATCATCTCCTTGTATCGCAAATGGCAATTGAAGTATGGTTTCGCGTTCCGAATCATTGCCAGCCAGCAATTGGGATTCCTTCAATACATTTTCAAGGACAAGAAAGGCAATGAAATTCCTATGACGGAGGAAATTGAAACCAAGAACTAAGAGAAACAGACCTAAAGACCGTAATGTCGAACCAAATCGAGAGGGTGTGCCATCAACAGCACACCCTCTGATTGTATTGTTGGTAATGACATGTCATTATCTGATTTTCAGCAAGTCACCCATTCTGGGAACATAATACTGGTCTTTGAAATTCATCTTATACAGCGATTTCACTCTTATGCCATAGAGTTGAGATATATCATGCATCGACTCCCCAGCGTTTATCTTATGCCAACGCTTATGCAATTTCCTGTCCGCCTTTTTCTTTTTTTTGTCTGCATAGATAAACTGTCCGTACTGCAATGGTTCGTTCTTGCCAACTTCATTGTATTTGCGCAGTTTCTTCACTGATTTGCCCGTGATTCTTGCCAATCCCTGCCATGTGTCCCCAGGCTTTGTAAGAACGCATGGAACGCCATTATTGATTGTCATTCTGCTTCTCACAGAACTCAATGAGAAGTATTCTTCAGAACGAGGCTGTTCTTCGTATTCTTTTGCGGCTATTGCTTCATTCCTCACAAAATCATCATCATATTCATATAGCCTGTATGTTTCTATCAAGGAAATCAGGCGGTCGGCATAAGTGGGAGACGTAGCATAGCCGCATTCCTTAAGTCCTCTAGCCCATCCCTTATAGTCTTTCTTGCTAAGGCTGAACAGTTTTCTGTATCGGTCTTTCTTCAAAAACCTTGAATGGTCTTCAAACGAATCAATCACATCGTTATATGCCCTGAAACATTCGTTTCTGTAATCATCATCTTTGCGCAATGTCCTTCCGTTCCATGCCCGTCCGCATTTGATGCCAAAATGGTTGTTGCCTCTTACCGCCAGCATGCTTGTGCCTCCACCGCTCTCCAACAAACCCTGCGCAAGCGTTATGCTTGCTGGTATGCCATGCTTTCTCATCTCTTCAATGGCGATATTCTTATACCTGCTTATATAATCTGCATATCCTGAATTTATCTGCGCTAAAGCATTGCCCGACACTGCAAAAAAGATTATCCCAGCGAGTATGAACCGAGATAATAACACCAACCGGCTGTGCCCTAAACGAAAGCTGTTTACCTTAATAAAATATGACGAAATCATATCAAAAACGAATTTAATTACCTATTTAGGATGTAAAATTAAGCAAAAATATTGTTGTTACGAAAATAAAACGTATCTTTGGCATAATAAAATTTCCAACCATGAAAAAAATAAGCATTACATCAGAGATTGAGAAGGTGGAATATAATGAACTGACAGATGCCGACAGGGAACTTTTGGAGTGTGCCAAATCAGCCACTTTCAACAGTTATGCCCCCTACTCCAACTTCAAGGTTGGAGCTGCAGCGCGTTTGCTTAACGGCACCATTGTCACGGGTTGCAATCAAGAAAACAGTGCGTTCCCATCAGGACTCTGCGCAGAACGTACCACCATATTTCACGCCAACGCCGTCTATCCCGACCAGCCTGTCACTGCTTTGGCAATAGCTGCACGCAACAACAAGGACGAATACACATCACGCCCGATAGCCCCATGCGGCGGTTGTCGCCAGGTTCTTATAGAATCAGAGCAGCGTTACAACCAAGACATCCGTATCATATTATACGGAACCGAAGGCATTTATATCATACCTTCGGTTCATTCGATACTGCCTATAAGCTTCGATGCCGATTTCATGAACGGCTAGGCCACATCGTCACTGCAACTTAGTTTGTTGCCTTCCGTTGTCACTTCTTCTCGTATCCTATGGGATGATTGATTATGACATCGTATGAATCGGCAAGGTGCAGCTCGTCTTTGATTTTCTGCCGGTCCATGCCTGCTCTTGGCCGTGTTGCCAGTCCCATGGCTGTGCAAGCTAGACTGATGTTCTGTGAAACGTATCCGCAATCAAGGTCGCAGAAGTCACGGTCAATCATTTCAAAGTCCTTCTTATTCGACACCAGCACCAATGTGATCGGGGCATTTGGTTTCATTCCCCCTCTTTCCATTATATATCTGATGTCATTGTCAGTAACCTTTGTAAGACTGTTGTCTGAAGGTTGGTAAAACCATGCTCCGTCTTCCCTGCACACATAAACTTTCACATCTTGCTTGTTCATTGCTGAAGGCGCTGTGAGCTTGCCTTCCTCTCTTCTGTTGATTCCGCATGCAGCCCAAAGAAGGTCGGCAAGTTGTTGTTCTGACACCTGCTTGCTTGAGAACTCCCTTGCGGAATGCCTTTGCTGCAATGCCTGCATAAGTGTCATGTTCTGCTTTCTCGACGGTTGTGGCAGGGTGATGGGTTGCTGTGCGAACACATCTGCAGCCACTGTCAGCAAGAAAGATAAGATTAAGATATTGCGCTTCATTTCTGATAAAGATTTTCTCTCAATTGCTTAATAGTGTCTGATTCTATATACTCATCATACTGCATGAGTTTGTCGATAGTGCCGTTAGGCGTGAGCTCGATGATTCTGTTGGCAACAGTCTGTATGAATTCGTGGTCATGGCTTGAGAAAAGCACATTTCCCTTGAATGTCTGCAAATTGTTGTTGAATGCCTGGATGGATTCCAGGTCAAGGTGGTTTGTAGGCGTGTCAAGAATCAAGCAATTGGCATTTTTCAATTGCATCCTGGCAATCATACATCTCATTTTCTCACCACACGACAGCACATTAACCTTCTTGAGCACTTCTTCTCCCGAGAACAGCATCCTGCCGAGATAGCCCTTGAAGAACACATCGTTGCCCTGACCGAATTGTGAAAGCCACTGCACAAGGTTTTCATCACCTGTGAAGAACTTGGTGTTGTCGAGAGGAAGATATGCAGTGGTGATTGTTATGCCCCATTTGTAAGTGCCTTCCACCGGTTGAGCGTTTCCGTTGATAATCTCAAACAGTGCGGTCATCGCTCTCGGGTCTCTGCTAAGGAACACCACTTTCTGCCCTTTCTCCACTGTGAAGTTAAGGTCTTGGAACAACACAGTGCCGTCATCTGCAATAGCTTTAAGTCCCTCAACTTCCAATATCTGGTTGCCTGGTTCTCTGTCCATTGTGAAGATGATGCCTGGATATTTCCTGCTCGATGGTTTGATTTCTTCAACATTAAGTTTCTCAAGCATTTTCTTTCTGCTTGTTGTCTGCTTGCTCTTCGACACATTGGCTGAGAATCTTCTGATAAACTCTTCCAGTTCCTTTCTCTTCTCCTCTGCCTTAGCCCTTTGGTTCTGTGCCTGTTTCAGTGCCAACTGACTGCTCTGGTACCAGAAGCTGTAGTTGCCAGCAAACAGATTGATTTTGCCGTAGTCGATATCGATGGTGTGAGTGCTCACAGCATCGAGGAAGTGTCTGTCGTGGCTTACCACCAGCACAGTGTGTTCAAAATTGGCAAGATAATCTTCCAACCAAGCCACTGTTTCGAGGTCGAGGTCGTTGGTAGGCTCATCGAGGAGAAGATTGTCGGGGTTTCCATACAATGCCTGCGCCAGCATCACTCTCACCTTTTGCTTACCGCTAAGTTCGCTCATCAGCTTATGATGAAGGTCTTCTTTTATTCCAAGTCCGCTAAGCAATATAGCGGCATCGCTTTCAGCGTTCCAACCGTCGAGCTCCGCGAATTTCTCCTCTAGTTCGGCTGCCTTAATGCCTTCTTCATCCTTAAAGTCAGCCTTAGCGTATATGGCCTCTCTCTGCTTCATTATGTTCCACAGCACGCTATGGCCCATCATTACAGTGTCGAGTACTGTTTCCTTGTCGAATTTGAAGTGGTCCTGACTGAGCACCGACAACCTTTCGCCTGGTCCCAGCGTGATTGTGCCCTTTGTTGGTTCTAGTTCACCCGAAATGGCTTTGATAAGGGTGGATTTGCCAGCGCCATTCGCGCCAATCACCCCATATATATTGCCACTGTTGAACTGAAGATTCACATCCTTATAGAGAATCCTCTTCCCGAATTGGATGCATAGATTTGAAACTGTTATCATATTTTTTTATATCTTTTTACTTAAAAAACCTTCGTTTCGCTTGCTTAAATCACATTCAATAATAAGACGGTGCAAAGTTAGCAAAATTTCACGTGATTTTGCCTATAAAATCCCATTTACGTTCTCATTTCAAGGATATTAAACCAACACGAAGAGCTTGTATCCGTTATAGATACGCTCTCCGTGTTATAATTTGCCCTCTGCTCTCTTGCCTCAATCAGGCAAGGCAGAGAGCCCTAAACCCTCAGTTTATCGTTCTTGGCTTATTATATTGCCAATAAGGCACGTTTAGATTGGACCCTCTATCTATTAAATAGATAATTCATCTAGCACATTAATCAGTTCCTTCGACAGTTCCTTGTCATAATGGATAGCATCGACAAAAGGCACATAAACCACCTGGTCGTTCTTGATTCCAATCATAACATTGCGCTGACCGTCGAGAATGGCGTCAATCACTCCGGCACCCAGTCGGCTGGCGAGAATCCTGTCGCGCGCCGATGGCGAACCGCCTCTTTGCACATGTCCGAGGATAGACACCCTGACATCATATTGCGGATATTCTTTTTTCACCCTGTCGGCATAATACATGGCACCGCATTTAGGGCTTTCGCTGACAATGACGATACTTGAGTTCTTGCTCTTTCTGATTCCTCTGCCGATGAAGTGCTCAAGCTGGTCGGCGTCGGTGCTGTCCTCTGGTATGATTGCTGCCTCGGCACCTGCCGCAATAGCGCTGTTTTGAGCCAGAAATCCAGCGTCACGGCCCATCACTTCTACGAAGAATATTCGTTCGTGAGAACTTGCCGTATCCCTTATCTTGTCCACGCAGTCAACGATTGTGTTGAGCGTAGTGTCGTATCCTATTGTGATGTCCGTGCCATAGAGATCATTGTCGATTGTACCCGGAAGACCGATACACGGCACATTAAACATATCGGCAAAGTCCTTGGCGCCAGTAAGCGAACCATTGCCACCGATTACCACAAGGGCGTCTATGCCCTCTTTCTTCATGCTCTGATACGCCTTTTTCTTTCCCTCTGGAGTCATGAACTCCTTGGAGCGCGCGCTTTTGAGGATTGTTCCGCCCTTATAAATGATATTGCTGACATTCTCCGACACCAAGTCCTTGATGTCACCGTTCATCAGTCCCTCATATCCATGATAGATTCCCTTCACTTTGAATCCGTTGGCAATAGCCGTTCTTGTCACGGCCCTGATTGCCGCATTCATGCCAGGAGAGTCACCTCCTGATGTCAATATACCTATGCACTTTATATTCATATATCCTTATGTTTAAATTCTTTGCTTTTCAATGATTTTATCAAACTAACAGCAGCGGCGGCATCTGTCAATGCGTGAGCCAGAAAACGAGCATTGCCACGAGCCATGCCACAAGCACTCTCCACACATAATGCCGGAACAGCCATTTGATCCTTATATTCTCCATTTTCATCACCTGATGCCCTGCAAGTGAACCAATCATAAACAACGAGCCGCCCATGGCAGAGCACAAAGAGAGCAGCTGCCAATATGTACCGTTGACAGCGAATTCCGACGCATTGTTGACAGTATCGACATCAAAGGCGTTCAAACCAATCATCATCAATGGCACATTGTCGATAACTGACGACAACAAGCCCATTATTCCTCCATACACATACACATTCCCCACATTGTGGGTCATCCATTGCGACATGGCTGAAATGGCGCCGCATTCCTTCAGAGCTCCGACACCGAGAGTGATGCCGATATAATAGAGCAAAAGCCTCATGCCCGTAAATTCGGTGTTGTTATAATAAGACCTCTGAACATACATGTCCATTCTGTATCTGTCGATATTCATCAGTCCGTCAATAACCCAAACTAAGGCAAGGAGACACATAGCGCCCAAGAACGGAGGAAATTTCGTCTCGTAATGGAATGTCGGTATGGCCCATAAGCCCACGATTCCCACAAAGAGCAGGAATGTCTTTGCTGCCGGAGATATTGTCGTGTCGTCGCCCCTGTAACGGTCGATGACTGAATTGAGTTCCATATTTCCTTTCAGCAAGTAGCCTGCCAGAACATTGAATGTCACGAGAGCGGCTAATGCCGGCAATACTAGTCCCGTGAAGAAAGCTGTTGGAGTCACCACTCCTTTCGTCCAAAGCATCAACGATGTGATATCGCCGATAACAGTCATCGAACCACCCAGATTCGCCGCAACCAAGATTGCGGACGCGAACACCAACTTCTGTGAATGCGACTTCACGATTTCATTCATGATGGTCAGCATTAGTATCACAGTGGTGAGATTGTCTATGTTGGCAGAAACCACGAAAGTAAGCAGGGAGATGCTCCAAAGGAACGTCTTTGCGTTTTTTGTCCTCAGCCATCTCGTAAGCGCGCTGAACACCCCGTTGTTGTTCATGATCTCAATCACAGTGATTGTGGCAATCATAAACAAGATGACCTGACAAGCCTCACCTACATATCCGCTCATGATATGATTGGCAACGAAGTTTTTCACCTCTGCTGGTTGAGACAATTTGCCGTTAAGGAATTCCGTATAGTCCTGCTGATGCTGCTTCATCAAGAAAGTGCCGCCGCGCATCATATAAACAAGCCATGCGACGACGCCACTGAACATCGCCACAGCAGGTCTGTTGATATGATTGACTTGTTCAGTTGACATCAGTACGTAACTAACCACTACCACAGTAACGATTATCAACATGACCAAAACCATACTCGATAAAGTTTTAAAGGATTATCATGGCAGATGACACTTTGGATTATCCGCCGCTTACGTATTGAGCGGTAAACGAGGCTCGAACTCGCGACCTTCGGCTTGGGAAGCCAACGCTCTGCCAACTGAGCTATTACCGCATGACTATATATCTGTGCACATGCCCATGCAAATGCGATACAAATGTAGCAATAAATCGCAAAGAAATGACAAAAAGTGAAGAAAAAATCACATATTATTTGAAAGTGATGTCTTTTCATCGCAACATAAACATTCCCCACTCCATTTGACACGGAAAGGTGGGGATTGCGAAAAGGTCGCTTCGCGGCATGCCTGCCAGCATGCCAACACGTCTTATATGGATGTTACGCTCTTGTTGGGACCGTCTGCCTGATAGTGGCCCTCGTTCAGTGTGCAATGCTTATCATGAATCAACTGCGCTCTAAACCCTAAACACTGAACACAAAGCGAAACGTCAGATAAGCGGCATGCCCCTTCTGACGCATTCTTTCCTCATGTCGTCAGGCCAGATGCTTGCTTGTATTTCTCCCACGTGAGCCTTATGCAGCAACACCAAGCACAACCTGCTTTGCCCTATTCCGCCTCCTATACTGAGAGGAAGTTCGCCTTTGAGCAGTTTCTGGTGGAAATACAGTTTTTTTCTGTCTTCCTTACCAGTGATTTCAAGTTGTTTCAACAGAGCCTCCTTGTCAACCCTTATGCCCATTGAGGAAAGTTCCACAGCCTGCTCCAATACAGGATACCACACCATGATGTCGCCATTGAGGCCATAGAATCCGTCAGAATTGAGAGTGGTCCAGTCGTCATAGTCGGGTGCCCTCAAGTCATGCTCTTGTCCATTGGATAGTTTTCCGCCTATGCCTATAATGAACACGGCGCCGTGTTTCTTGCATATCTCTGTCTCTCTTTCCTTTGGTGTTAGGTCGGGATACATTTGCAGCAATTCCTCTGAATTGATGAAGAAGATGTCTTCGGGCAAGAATGGCTTTATTTGCGGATAGTTCTCACAAACGAGATACTCTGTGCGCAACATAGCCGCATATATGCTCCTGACGATTTTCTTGAGGTATTCAAGATTTCTGTTTTCCTCGGCTATTGTTCTTTCCCAATCCCATTGGTCAACATAGAGCGAATGCAGGTTATCGAGCTCCTCGTCTCCGCGTATTGCGTTCATATCAGTGTAGATGCCATACCCTGGCTTCACGTGATACTCGGCAAGCATGAGCCGCTTCCATTTCGCAAGCGAATGAACCACTTCCGCCACTTCCTCATTCATGTCCTTGATAGGGAACGACACAGGCCGTTCCACCCCGTTGAGGTCATCATTGATACCAAGTCCATGCAGGACGAAAAGCGGCGCAGTCACTCTCTGCAGACGCAGTGCTGTTGCCAAGTTCGACTGGAAGAAGTCTTTTATCAGTTTGATTCCGTGTTCGGTTTGTACCGGATTAAGCAATTGCGTATAGCCCGATGGTTCGATAAGTTTGCTCATATTGAATTATTGAGAGTCTGATGTCACATTATAAAACTGCCCCGTAAGTTCCACGAGGCTGTTTGGATTTACAAATTTCGCTGCAAAGATACAAAATTTAATGACAAATCATTCAATTTTCGACGATTTTATTGCATATAGAAACAAAAAACGACATAAAACTTGTTTTTTGTCACAAGCAATACGCCGTTTTCTATATAAATGATACAATCATGAGAGGTTTATCCGCAAACGTTGCTCATACCCGATATGGACAAATATCGTCTTGAAAAGCAACAGTTCATTAGCAGTCAACCAGATGTTTTATCGTCCATCGTTTCGTTCTTGTCAGGCATCAAATTGCCCTATGATGTCAGCCACCGAACTTATCTTATGGCTGTCGAGCCAATCATTGATGCCGTCAACAATCTTCACCGATATGCAAGGGTCGATGAAATTTGCAGTGCCCACTTGTATGGCAGAAGCGCCTGCCATTATAAATTCTATGGCGTCTTTGGCATTCATAATGCCTCCGAGACCCACTACAGGGATTTTGACAGCCTTTGCCACTTGCCACACCATTCTGAGCGCCACAGGTTTGACGGCAGGCCCGCTCAATCCTCCTGTAGCGATGCTGAGCACTGGCTTTCTTTTTTCTATGTCAATCGCCATGCCGAGCAATGTATTGATGAGTGAAACGGCATCCGCGCCTTGTTCCTCCACGCATCTTGCTATTTCGGTGATATCGGTAACGTTGGGCGACAACTTCACGATGAGAGTCTTATGATAAACCTTTCTCACAGCCTTGACTACTGCTGCTGCGCCTTGGGTGGTGACGCCGAACGCCATTCCTCCATTTTTCACATTAGGGCATGATATGTTGAGCTCTATGGCAGGAATGTTATCGAGTTGCTGCATCATTTGCGCGCACTGCGCATAATCCTCAACCGACTTGCCCGAGACATTGACAATCACATTGGTCTTCAAGTCCTTTATTTGCGGATAAATGCTGTTGCAGAAATATTCCGCGCCTTTGTTCTGCAGTCCCACGCAATTAAGCATCCCGCTGGCGGTTTCTGCCATTCTGGGATAGTCGTTGCCTTGCCGAGGTTCGAGCGTTGTGCCTTTGACAATTATCGCTCCAAGCCTTGACAAGTCGAAAAAGTCGGCATATTCAATGCCGTATCCGAATGTGCCCGATGCTGTCATCACCGGATTGTTGAGTTTCAACTCACCTATATTTACTTTTAAATCAGCCACTTTCTGTATTTCAGGAAAATTATGTTTTCAATTTATCTATCCTCGTATGCTTTCATCATGCTTATAGCTGACTGAAAGCGAATCTGCCATAAGAAAGAAATGCTTAGCAAGTTCTTAC
>Ga0181612_180194_pt1 | contig 12284 bp, 5 predicted proteins | sample HoacroProtozoa21_FD_119630 | JGI IMG/M metagenome (GOLD analysis project Ga0181612, IMG submission 119630) | Hoatzin crop microbial communities from Cojedes, Venezuel. Combined Assembly of Gp0051906, Gp0051904, Gp0051908 | reverse complement strand
GAGCCCGTGGGAAGGACTCGGGTGGGAGAAGTTTGTGGAGAACTGTCTCCCATGAGAGGGACCTCACACTGGAGCAGGGGCAGAGTGTGAGGAGTCCTCCCCCTGAGGAGGAAGGAGCAGCAGAGACAAGGTGTGATGAACTGACCGTAACCCCCATTCCCGTCCCCCTGCACCGGTCAGGGGGAGGAGGTAGAAAATCAGGAGTCAAGTTAAGCCCAGGAAGAAGGGGGAGTGGGGTGCTGAAGATGTTTTAAGGTTTGGTTTTATTTCTCATTATCCTACTCTAATTTGATTGGTGAGAAATTAAACTTTTTCCCCAAGTTCACTCTGTTTTGCCCGTGATGGTAACTGCTGAGTGATCTCTCCCTGTCCTCATCTCGGCCCACGAGCCTTTCGTTATATTTTCTCTCCCCGTCCAGATGAGGAGGGGAGTGATAGAGTGGCTTTTGTGGGCACCTGGCGTCCAGGCAGGCTAAACCATGGCAAGAAGTCAAGCCAAAAATCAGTTCTGGGGTATGCAAGGCTTTTTCACTTTATTGGATTTTTCCATCCGGGAATACAATTAGATACCTATTACAGGAAGAAAGTTACTATGAGAGGACATCTAGTGGTATTTTGCAGAAAGTCAGACATGTACACTAGATTTTCTGAAGGCACTCAATTCTCTCTATATATGACATCATGCTATTCATTATTCCCTACTGATGTCTAGGTCTTGATATGGAGTACCAGATATTCCTTGAGAATACTAAAGAAAGTGTCAGATACCTTGGCAACTAATCTGAAGAAAGCACAAAACCCAGTTTATTCATACAATTACTACAGAATATCGTATCATTCTGTCCTCACTTTTGGGGATGAAGCATTATTCCATAACAAAAGGGCTTAGTGTGAAGGCACTACGCACTGGTGAGCAAGGTTGAGCTGAGATATGAGAAAGCCACACAGAGCAAAGGCAAGACAGTCTAACCTGTGGTGAGCTACTGGTGCGCTTCGTAGTTCCAGATTTGGAAGAGCAACAGTGATGAAGCTGAAGACAACGGAGCAGCAGTGTCATATTTAGCGAAGGAGGTCTTTGGCAGCGATGGAGCTGTCACCCACCTCAGTGCAGTGATGTCTAGATAAGCTAGATATGTGAACAACCCAGAGAGTCAAATAAAGGAAGCCAACAGCAAGGTGCAACAGCACAAACGAGTAGATTAGAGTCCAATAAGCATACTGACATCAAATCTGTGAGGCCTAGCAGGCCATGCAAGAAGGTTTGAAAGCCCCTTCTCAGTTATTTGTAATGTTTGTAATGCCATTGTAAAACAAGGGACAAACAAGAGCAAATACAAACATAAAAGACTGTTGAAGTGAATTGCAAAAAGAAAAGATACAGCAGATGTCTTGCTTGAAGCTTGCTAAGAAGGGTGAGTCCGGTCAATACTACCAGGGAGTGAGTCAGTAGGAACAGGGTTCAAGGACTCTTGCACTTTTGAAATAGTTCTGCTAGCAAAGATTCAAATTAGTATTAAAAAATCCTAATCCATATCAGAAACACAGAGTTCTACTACAATTTAATATACAAAAGAGAAAGTATTTAACATGTTCGTTAATCTGATTTCCTGGTTCTCATTTCTGTGTCTCTTTTGGTAGTATTAATTTCTTACACGTGTGGATGTTTTGTCTTTGTGCAGCTTGATAGCAATGGATCCTCCTTCAAATATTTTCTGTTCTTTACTGACATTTCTTCCTGATGTAATCCTTGCCATAAAGTGTCTTGGCACGAGTAGGGAGTTTCAGCATTTCAGCAGAGGGATTCAAAGTGTAATAAACTCCTAGTAAACCACTAGAAGCAGGGTTAAAACCCTACGATCTGCTAAATATTTTTATTTACTGGGTTCCAAAACACCTATAATGTTCCAGAACAAACAACTGCTGCATGATCTCCAGTACAGAGGTTCACCTATCATGAGGTGACCATTACCCCCCTTCTGAGAAACAAAGCCTATGACCTTTTGTTGAGCTGTAGAAGAGCATCCCTTGCAAGGTATAAATAAAGTGAAAATAAAGACCAAAGTGAAATTTAAACTGTCATAGTAACTCAAGAGATAAAGTAACAACATGGAAAAGTGTCAGACCTCAGGATAAACCGTCATAAATTCAGAAGACAACTCCGGAAGAATAAGGATGATCCTGTTTAAATAGCACAGGCCAACAGTTTCCCACTGCATTGTCAGCTGCCTGGCCAGGAATAGTACTAGTGCTTAGCCTAGTATTGCATTAGTTCTAGATACATACTATGAGTATTAACCAATAGGTAGTTGATGTGTACTTGAAAGTATAATCCTGTTTGCAGGGACTCTGAACATACTAAAAGACACTAAAATAAAAGTGACCAGTCAGCAAAGATTACAGCAGGGTTGAGTTACAGAGAAAATAATTTTTTTTCTTTCCTCTGGTGAAAAATGGTGGTAAACTTGATGAATAAAGAACTGAAAAACGAGAGATTTTGTTCTGGTTTAATAGCATCTAGTTTTGTCCAGTTTTGATTCTCAAGTAGCCTTCTCCAGAAGATTTATGTGATTCCTTTGGCTCTGGAGATGTCTATTCCAAATATTTGCCCAATCTAACTCTTCAGTAAGAAGAAACAGAGAAAGGAACATGTTCAAGTAGTTCACCATTCTTTTGTTGACAAAAAAGGAATCTCAATCAGCGAAGATGTGTGTGTGTTTTAAGGGGCATCCTGAAGCAGCACTGCTCACCATTTACTTTTCTTTAATGGGACAGTGGTAACTGCTAGTGTAAATCACATTTGACATATCCCAACAATCAAATCCTTGGACTGTCTGAAGAACTTAACTAAATAAAACCCTTTAGTAGCAAATGATTGAACCTAAGGAGTCAAATTTTCAGGCAGCTTAGGTCGCTCTGATGAGCTTCCTTCGTTCATTGTTCTCACTGCAGTAAAATATCAAGTCCTTGTGCAGAACACATTAAACAGCTGAGCTAAGATAGCGACAGTTTAATAAAAATGAACCTTAAATAATTAACTGTTCAGGACTGCAGAAATAATTTATCAGAAAATAAAATTGAGATCAAAGGATTTTCAGTTTTAAATTTACAGAGTTCAATACATCTCTAAGCTATTTTGACTATTCTTTTTCAAAGTGCTCTGTTTTTGAATTGGCAAAAATAAAAAGAAGATGACCAGAGCAAGGGATAGAAACCATATCCAATCGACTGTGCAACTGAGGCAAAGATCAGAAAGCTCAAGTACCAGTGGTAATTTGGACAGTTGGACTAAGATGTTGAAGAGATAACTGGACGGTTTTGTTTTGTCTCTTTAATTACCACTCAACAACAATACAGTGAGAGAAAGAATATATATGTAAACACACTTCAGCCCTACACAGTGCATCACAGACACAACCTTCTGATTTCAATGAGATAATAGCTACTCTTATCAATATTTCTTTCTCACAAGGTACCCAAGATCTCTTTTTTCTTAGTCTGGTAGCAATATTTTGTATCATACCAACAAATCATTATTCTGCCTTCAGAAAACATCGCTGATAGCATACAATGACAGCTCCATTCTAAATCAGCTATTTCATCTTCTTCTGTACTACTGTACTTAGTTACTACAGTATGGTTAGGTGTTATGAATTAATGAGAGATCTAGCTTTTGGTATTAAAAGTTCATTTCTATTTCTACTAGTAAAACAAGGAAATATACCTGCAGAAAGGTGTGCTGTTCCTCAGGAGATATCTATATATTTTATATATTTACACTTGATGACAGTTTCTCTAGTGCTGCACAAACTCTGGTTAAGCTCTTATCTTCTAAAGTCAAACATATTCCTGGGAGGTGGGATGGGGAAGGAAGAGGGGAGAGATCCTGGGGCTGCTCAATACTCCATTAGGAATAACAAATACCTATTTATTGAAGCATGAGGATCAAAAGAGCTTTAAAACTCTTTTTGAGACATAAAGCAAGCAAGACAAGTTGAAGTTATTCATTTCCATCTCAGGCCACCATGAGCAACATATGAAATAACAGAGCACTGAGCCCAAAATAGCTCAGAAAGTCATGTTTGCAAGGACTTTCAGCAATTCCATTGTCTACTAAATCCTACCATCTCTTCAGCTTCCAGTGATGCTGGTCAAATTTGTGACGAGCTTTGTTACTCAACCCCTCATTGTGACTACATTGTGTTGAAATGTTCCGCTACAACAGAAGTTGATAGGATGACACATTGAGTCAAGATGCATCAAACCTTGACTGAGGTAACACAAGTCAGTTGTGAGTGGGCAGCATAGCAAGGAACTAAGTAGCCATTCTCACATGGCAAGGAAAGAGAAATGCACTGGCCTCCTTGATAACAAATACTTTCTTACCAGGTGCTTTTTGGGCTATCAGGATGCATGGCTCTTGCAGAACATGTACAGGACTGGAAACACATTTGGTGATAACTGTGGTGCTTGTCAGGCTCTATCACTTCAACTGTACAGGCATGGCCACAGGAGGTTTCCGAGTATGTAAGTCTGGATTGAGCTTTAGCACTTAGAAACGTAAAACTTCAAAGCAAATAAACCAAAACAGAACTCCAAATTGCATGTGGGATTTTGTAATTTGTTGCTGAGAATGCCCACCCCATCCTTCTTACATAGAAAGGAGTTGTTTGTACATGTGAAAAAGAAGGAAAGCTTGAGAGGATAGTAAATGTGCTTATCTATCTTCATACAGAACGACGGAGAGAGGAAATTAACTTCCAGAAGTTACAGATAACAACTATAGAAAGCAAAGAAACGAACAAAAATGACAAGCTTGCACTGATTTCACTATTTATGAAGTTAAGAAAAAGACAAGGAAAAAGCATATTTGAAATTACGTTTTGGGAGGTTGTGTTGTTGTTCGCAGCTCTTTTGATTTTAGAATTTGTTATATAATGAATTCTAGACACCAGAGGCAATTTCAGCAATCCAGGCTTTTTGCAGATTACTTTTCCTACTTCTGAATCAAGTCTGGGAAAAAGATCAGATCAGATTTCATAGCAAACATGAATGTATATACAAATTTTGGGAAGAGAGGCAGTGCTTGAGCTGGATTATTCCGTCACTTCCATGAGGATGCTTGGGAAAAAAAAAAAAAAATCACCGAAAACCCAGGAAATGCTGTTTGTGTGGGAAGTAGAAAAGGCAAAGTCTTAAGATGCACAGGCGTGCTACGATAAAACAAGTATATTATTGATTTTTACTGCAATAATAGCCAGAGACCTCAATGATAGGTCAAGGCATTACTGGTTTAGGCATTGAACAAAGCAAGAGAAGGGTCTTTGCCCAACCAAGCTCATAGTCCCCTGGAGGACAGACTCTCTGCAGTAGTAAAATGCTGAAGTGGATTGCAAGCATGGGGCATGGTGACATTCATAAGAGTTTGTAGCATTAAAGCTATATGACCTTTTATTGGGTGCAGGTGGTAAGATTTTGATAGCGTGGGGGCTGCAGGGCTGGCCCCAGTGAGAAGAGACCAGGGGCTGCCCTGTGCCAGACACAGCCTGTCCCAGCTGGCTCCAATGGACCATGACCATAGATGGACACAACATGAAGGAGTCTTCATCACAGCTGTGCTTGTGTCTCAGCCTCCCTGCTACCATTTACCCATCCCCACTCTGAGCTCAGATACCTTGCTCTTCCCTCCAGATGGGGCATCCTTCCCCTTACCAGGCTCTAGCCAAACCCAAATGGCACATGTTTTAGACTGCCCATCCTCCCGTGGGGTGGTAGTAAGAGTTTAACTTTCTCTTGCATCAACTTGATTTCCAACTCCAGCCATACCTTATTCTCTGTGAGAACATGGTCTGTACTCCACCCTTCCCTGTCCCACCTTGGAAAGCACACATCTCTTGCAGAAAACATGTTTAAAGCTGTTCTTCAGAGCGATCCCCCATTTGAGACCCTGTCAGATCTGTATGTCTCCACCTGGTGTGTTTTAGACCCAAGCTGAGAGCTTCTACACATCTCCTTACACCTAAACCAATAGCTCCTTTTGAACAACCCCGTTTTGCTGCTGCTGAGAGAGGGGAGACAAGCTTACCTTCTTCTGTTGGAGAGCTCTTACCACAGAATAAGACGGATTGAGGAAAAGCCTCTCTCTTTTGGGTGTTTTGAATACAGAGGTAGAAGGTGGTCCAGCACCACAGCACAGCGAATCTGACCTGGCATGAGGCATGAGCGTGAGGAGTGTTTAGCACTGGGGCAAACGTTTCTGTTTTGAGAGTGAAGTTCAGCATTTGCAACTGATGATACTGCTTCAGTTAAAGTATATAAACGTGTATTATTGAAGAAAATACAGTACCTCTGATATTTTTTTACAGCATTATGACATATAAAAACATGTCAGGAGGATTTCAAGTAACATTCTCAACTGCTTTTCAAAATTTTTAAAAATTGTAAAGATTCTGAGTCTAAATTTATGCTTCTAAAATAATTTTAGCTTTCTTCCCAGTTTATCACTGAACATGCAAGAGCTGCCAATGGGAGTGTGTAGGTTTCAGCTGTGAGAACAAAATAGTTGATGTTTTGAAAGGCTGCATCCAAAGGCGTTTTGTTCTGCCTGATGGCCAAGGGGAAGATTTTCAAAGTTCAGCATGCCAGCTGGAATTTAACAGGAATCAAGATACCAGTACAGATTTAATTTTGTGGGGACAGGCTGAAGAGACCCGCAGAAGCTGTTAGATCCCACCTGGGACAGCTGGTGGACTTTTGCGTTATCTGACATGGGCAGAGCACCCCACCTCCACCCAGATCACAGCTTGGTCTAGTTTTGAAAAATATGGCTTAGAAATCGCTCCCCTTAAAATCTGCAACGTAAAAGCCCAGAGCTCTCCTCCCTGAAGGTATGGGGTCTGATGCAAAAAGGAGGGCCTTTGAAAGAAGTATGAGAAAACAACAGCCTACCCCTCAGAAGGAAAATGCTTTGCATGACTCAGCTTTCCTGTTTAGTTGCTGAGAGTAGTTCGGGTCTGAAGGCAACAGTGCTGAAGCAAAAGCAAAAGATGGTTCTGAGCAGCCTTGCACGCCGATGACAGGGTATCATTTAAACCTTCCTTCTATCAGTGGGGTGAAGAGCAGGGAATAGGAGACTCCAGGACACATAAAAATGTCCCACATTTATTCGACCTCCAGAGTGTTAAAACGCGTTGTTTGAATGCTCCTCGCCATTAGGCAGAAAGGAAGGGAAGTCCTAACACGGGCAGGATGACAGCTTTCCACTCTGAAGGGGAAATTTACTTGGCAACAGTAGCCTCTCTTTTCCTGGACTCCTCACAGTCCGCATCCCTACCAGTCATCTGTCACGGGCTTTGAAACATCAAGTCATAATTGTTCACTGTATTCCTAGCACGACAATTTCTTCAGCAGAATTTCATAAGGTTCCTGCGGTATTTTGTTATCGTTTGTTTAATGAATATTGAGATTTTCTTAAAGAGAATTGGGGAAAAAAAAAAGAAAAAAGAAATTGAGCTTCTGAGCTAAAAAGAAATGAATAAAACCAAAAAGGTACAAATAAATCAATAAAGAAAAATATATCTTGATTTATACTAAAAAACTCTAGCTTCATCAACTTAAAACTACTGTACTAAAAGATTATCCTAGCATCTTACACCGGAAATGTTAATATGGAAGAGTAGAGAATTAGCATCATGTTGACAATGTAAGAAATATGAGTAAATGAGAGAAGGGTCATTAAAATGTTTGAATTCAAGTTTGTCTTTCTTCAGTCATACTACTTGCAAGAATGAATTCACATGCATGAAATGATACCACTGCTAAACACTTACCATCGCTATTGCTTCGGTAAAAATGTGAGGGTTCAGAGTACATCTGTGAAATGCTGCAGTCCAAGGAGGAAAGGAAGGAAAAGCTAGCATAATGCTCCTGGGACTCCTGAGGGAAGAAAAAGAGCACTCCTGCCATGACTACAACCTGCAGTGAAAATATACGCCTTCTCTATTCATCGTTACAAAGTTCAAAGCCATATGCAAAAGGCATCTAAAACCTGCTGTATCTAATCTTTAAAGAAAAATGGCATTTTGCTTCATACTACAGAAAAGCAAAAATGCGTATACACAACAGTAGTTTTGTAAGTATATGTCAGGTCATCATATGATGCAGCGTTAAATATGTTTACTAAGGATCCTGCTGGTGTCAGTTCACTGAGGGAGAAGTACTTCTGAAGTCCCTGCTGTTTCCAGTGCAGCATTTCTTGCATTTCTCTTGTGATACGCTGTCAGTGTTTGGGGCTGCAAAGTCATACTGTCTTTGTGCTGTGAGGAAAATTTGCCCTTGGTCTTAGCACTCTCACATAATGAACTGCTTCTAATATACCTTGTCTGACTATTAGCCACAGCTTTGATCATTCTTGAGCACAGAAAAAGAACCTTTTATACGATGAGCCGGGAGGCAAAGTATCTAGTTGTTATTTTTGACTGTTGTACATTTACTATGATCTCTTCGCTTTGTTTTAGTTAAACCTCAGCTTCTCCCCCTGGAAAATAAATCTATTAAAATATATCAGCCTCATAAATGTGACAGGAGGATTGATCAATCTGCTTTTACAAAAATCCTCAAATGGAACGTGAGAGAATAGGAATTTTTAAGATTGTTTACTTCCAGAAATATTTTTCTTCTTCGTCTGCCTACCGTTTTCAAATATGTCACTCCAGCTTTCAAGAAACACTTTTTTAAACTGCAGATAATTTAAAGCAGAGGAAAATTCTAAAAATACTCTCAGTGTGTGAATATAGTCCCTCAAAGTTTATTTTCTTAGCTGTATTTACTAAAGCCAGAGTGCTTTGGGAATGATGTAAAAATATACATGAAGACTTGCAGACATTTTTCTGACATATGGACTTCCTGACAAACAAAAGCTGTGAACCTCCACAAGTGTATTAGGTAAAACTGTACAGACAGGTACAAGTTCATGTGGATTTAAAGGTCTGTTGGATCAAGGTCTATATTCTTCTTGAAAACATAGGTTTCTATAAATAACCAAGACTACCTCTGTTCTGTAAGAATAAAATCTGTGCATACACCCAAGCAAGCAGACTTCCAGCATTTTGCAAAGAGTATGAAAAATCCTGTTTACATCGTTCTTTCTTCAATTCAAAGGTACTTCCACAGGAGAAACAGTATGCGTATACAGACATGCATACTCCAGCAGGGCTCCAAGGAAAGCTAGGTAAAAATTATCTTATGATTTCAGTGGAAACATTAACGAAATGTAAACTTTGGATATGATTTTTAGAACCGAGGCTTTAAAATCACACCTAGTGGTAGCTTTGGCATCTTGAAAAAGGAGACAGCTCAACACAGAACTCAAAAAACTGCTTAAACCTCATTATTTAATGGATTAAGAAGAAAATAAAATTCAAAAAATCTGTACATCAAGAAAAAAAAAGAGGCTTGAAAAAGCCTCATGGGTTGCAAGATATCCAAATATCTTGGTGCCAGGCCCCAAAAGGAAATACCAGATACAGATGCTGTTTTAATTTTTGTTATGAGTTCAGGGCAACAGAAACAGAGCGAGTTAAATACACCACTGCCAGTGATGGTGTTTAGGCGTAGGTTTTGGCGACCTCCAGCTACCACAAACTGCATCACATTCTCAGAGTCAAATATCTCGGGTTGGGACATCTTCTGCCCTTGGAGCCCCGTTCTTTCAGATTCTGTAGGGAAGGCACTTTGCTTCACTAGATTAATATTGTAACAGATTTTTTTTAATTGTTCTGCTTGTTGCTGTGAGTTAGATTGACTGGAAGCAGAGCTTTTGTGACTCACTCATTTGTATATTTTAAGCGGAGATTGGGAGAGGGGAAGGAAGCAGCATGAATAAAATATAAACATAAAATGCATTGCTCTGTCTGACCTGCTTGAAATGCCAGATTAATGTCTGCTTGATTCAGTTCTTTTTTTTCCCCTTGTCCTTTTAATAAATATCTTCATCACATTGTGTTGAACACAGTCTATTTTTACCACCAAAGCCATGGATCCCAGTAGGGGTTATTAATACCACAACATGAGTAGTAAATGCTCAATACCATGAACACAAATCTTTTTAAAGAGGAAAGATTTCATGTGCATCGCTCCTGAATCTATTTTACTCTAAAACACCTTGTCTAAATTGGAATATGTTTCCTATCCATTTCTTGAGTTACTGTGTTTAAATACAAGCTTCCTCATGGTCCATTTAGTTTTACTACCTATACGCTAACCACCAGACCAAGAAACACAAAGACCTGGAAATCATGATGCCTGCCTTCTGTAGCCAGCTCTGCCATCCTCCTAGCGATCCCTGCTGTTTCAATTTCCTCAGCAGAAAGGGAAGGGGCGATAAAACTTTCAGATGTTTAAAGCAATTTATACAAAGTTTGGGGTTGTTACTAGATTCTGAAAGGTTGGCTTGTATTTTGCATCCCATCATGTGAAATTCCAGTGCAGATCTCAGGACATTTTACGAGTGACAAGTTCATTGTGAGAAAAAAGCAAGAAGGGATTGTATAAACTAAATATGCAATAAAGAACTCCGCTGAGATTTGTTAGTAGAGCTGATTGACTGAAATTTGGATTTCAATTGTCTAATTCGGTTTTCAAATGTGTCTTTGTTCAAATTGGGAATGAAAATCAGTTTGTGGAACCAGTTTTCCTTTGGTTTTGTTTCGCAGAGCTCAGAAAATGTCATTGAAGAAAATTGCTTTAAGGAATTTGTCATTTTTCTAAGTGCAGTTTGAAATCTGAAGTGTCAACCAGAACATTACATTTGAAATAAAGTATTATTATTTAATAATTTTTCTTTAGTAACAATAACAACATTAGACCAATAGTACTGCTGATGGCCTAACTGGATGTGAAATAAAACGGTAGAGGTTTTTTTCAGCCTTATGGGCAGTTTTGTCTTAATGATGACTGAGGTATCTTCCTCTCTAAATCAATAATATATTAGACCAGTGGTTACTGGTATTACTACAACATAAATGTGCAAGAGTTTAGAGTGAAAAAAAGTAGCATTTCACTTGGTACTAATTAGCTACTGTATTTAATTATCTTCTGAAGAAAAGGAATATTCCAATATTATAAAAAGACATTGAAATGATGAAATACATCATTAAGATAAAAATCATGCAAAAATAAAACCCCATATATAAAGAACAAAGCTATTTCTGGACTGAATATTATCTATGTTAGACAATTCTTTTGAAATACACACTTTTCACTTTATCTGGTTTGCTCAATCCTCTTGAACCACTTCATTCATCCTTCCCTTCCACTCCTTGCTCAGAAAGTTTCCTCAGCTGGGGTGCATGGCATCCTCATCCAGATTCCCACATGTAATTGTCAAATATATCTTTCTAAGTAGGAAAGTAACAACCCAAGATGTCATCCAAGCCTCAGTCTGCAGCCACCTAATCTCATATCTGAATCTCCATTCAGCCTCTATTGATGCCTCTTACCATACCGACTTTGTATGGAGAAAAATCTGTCACGCTACAGAGCACTGAGAAAATAGCAAGGTCACCTTTAATTATACATAGTTCAGGAAGAGGTCATATGTGCTTAATATGTGTTGTAAAACATAACTGGTCAAGAGAACATCTTATCCAAGTGATTGTGGTGTCCAATGTCTGTTACGAGTAAGATCAAATGGAAGAGAAATCAAAAAAATGAGAAAAACAAAGTAGGATAACCCTCTTCTCTGCACCCCCTACCCCCTTATCCATCAAATAAATAATAATTTGCATTTAGATAATCTCTAAGCAAGTTGTTCTTTTTCAGGAAAGGAGAGGGATGGGGGGTGGTGTGGTGTGCATGTGTGTGTTAAATCCCTGTGAAGCTCAGATCATGATTAGAGAGAACTATTAGGACAGTAAAAGGTATATTTATTCTTTTTTTTTTTTTTTCTTCCACAATGGATAGCTTCAGATAGAGCAGACCTGTGTTCACATAGCCCTTCTACAGCAATAATCACATCCTGTGATCCACGGATACTTCTAAGGGTGCTGCAAAATGTACCTAAGAGCAGCAAACCTTTTCACAGTATATGTAAATTCAGTTTACAGGATTTTGCACCTGCAGTGAAAAATTGTTAACCATGAGCCAACAGTGTGCCCTTGTTGCTGAGAAGGCCAAAGGTATCCTGGGGTGCATTTAGAAGAGTGTGGCCAGCAGGTCAAGGGAGGTTCTTCTCCCCCTCTACGCTGTCCTGGTGAGGCCACATCTGGAGTACTGTGTCCAGTTCTGGG
>Ga0181612_174859_pt1 | contig 12284 bp, 4 predicted proteins | sample HoacroProtozoa21_FD_119630 | JGI IMG/M metagenome (GOLD analysis project Ga0181612, IMG submission 119630) | Hoatzin crop microbial communities from Cojedes, Venezuel. Combined Assembly of Gp0051906, Gp0051904, Gp0051908 | reverse complement strand
CTTTCCTTTCATCCTGAAAATTTCCTTTACTTTTATGCCCACCTCCCCTCTTTCCTCCCCACTTTACTTTTCCTCTTTCTCTCTCTTTTTTGGGAACTTTTCTGCCATGGTTTTGTTTTGTTACCTGCTTTACGATTCTTTGTCTGATTCTCTTGACCTCTTTTTTGTCCCTTTAGCAGATGTTTCTTTCTTATGCCCAAATTCCGGTCACTTCTCCTTTCCATATTTCATTTGTTTTCTCTCTCTCCTGCTGGCAGACAGATGGGGGACGGGCTGCTTGGCACTGAAAATGTTATGGAGAGGTTTAGTTCCCATTCCACCATGAGAACAGGCTGTTCCTGTGATAGTTCTTTGCAAATAGAAGGAGAATGCTCTGGTGTACCAAATGGCACCTTCCTGGGACTGCTCTATTTTCATGACATTCTGATGAGTCTTCGAAGACATTTTGAAAAAAATTGATATAACGCGGATAGCTCAGATTTGAGTCCTTTTGTCTTCCACACATTTACTAGTGTCATGTACCAAGTCCTTGATTTATTCAGCATTTTTCTTTTTGGGTGATGCATTGAAAGACAAATGCAAAAGAATTGCTGGCTTGTACTCTTCCAGTATTATCCTAGAGTTCTCAAAACACAAAATGTTCTTTCTAGCAAGAAAGAATACTTACTGCATATGTTGAACTGGAACACTGTCTAAGCATACATCAGAGGCTCATCTCATATGCTGCTTTTATCTGAGCGGCCTGGCACCACAGCCATACCATTAATGTGCATCATTGCTCTCAGAAATATACTATGGGAAACTTCTGCCATTTATTATACCATTGATAAAACAAGTTTTGGATTTTTTTTTTTTTTATGTTCACTTGAGTCGATTTGAAAACTAAAATTAAAATCTGCTCCAAAATACTTGTTCACAGTTAGAATTCATTTTTTCCAGCTGAAGAGATACTGGTAGATAGCCTTCACCTAGGAGGATTGCCCCACCTGCACCTACTTGTTTCTGAGCGCTTACCCTATTCTAACCTTCGGTGTTTTAGAAATAAAATCTTTGAGTTCTCATTAAAATATTGATTGAGAAATTTTACCAAAACATCCTTCCCTAAAGGAAAAAAAAATCAGAAGAAGGAATCTACAAACGGTATTACATTGACTATTTTTTATGCCCAGTTTAACCTGCTTGCTGAGATTGAAACACTGTATTCATGTGAGGTCCAAAAGGTTGAAGTTCAGCAAGCTAAAAGCCCTTACAGTTCTAATGGACTAACGTATTCTAAAGCCAAGGATCACTTTGTTATTTGTATTTCCTTTAATCATTCAGTGGTACTTTTCTGTTCAGCATGGAGTTTGAAATGCTGAGATCTGAATTTACTTTGTTAAAATAACTGGTTGAACTAGGAAATAAGGAAGGAGAATTTGTTATCGTGTGTCTTACGACTCATTTAACTTGTCCTATTTGCAATTGTCATATATGCAATTTTAATTGTTTTGAAAGCGGCATTGTAAGACAGCACTTTGAGACAGATTTGTAGTTAGGAGCTGGGAAAGTCAAAACAGATTCCTCACCTCTGCCTTCTGCAGCAAATGAGTTTGGACAGACCTTGATAGGTAAAAGTTACAAAGTGTTGACGTTCAGAGTCTGAAACCTCTTTTATTCTCTTTGCAAAAACTGCCAATCATCTTAAGTTTCTCTATAATTTTGGACACAAAAATTTGACTGGAAAACAGGGTCTTAAATCCCTTCAGAAATCTGTTAGTTTTCCTGAAGAAATTTGAGTTTTCTGTCTCTATTTGATAAAGAATAAATGTAATGGTTCTCAGTTTTTCAGGGGCTTAGTCTTAGTGTTCAGGTTTTTTGAAGGGAGTGGGTGGAGAGGTGGAAACGTTGTTTTTGCAATGAAAAACTCCTTTGAAATTCTAAGCCATCAGGATCTAAACATGTGTAGGGCTCCTTACTACGTGTTATGCAAAAAGCTCATGCCTATATTTTTTGTCTCTAGTCAATATGAACTTGTTCTACTTTTTGTTAAGTTGGATGCCAGGAATATAAAATCTTGGATGTGATGTTGTGACATATGTATAGTGTCAGGTAAGACACTTAATACTACAATACTAAAATTGCATTTTAGTATAGAAAGTACTGGAAGGCAGGCCATCATATTTATTTTCGTGAAGTATCCTACAGAAGATACTATATGATGTTTCTCTGTTTGTTATATTTCCCTTAAAACAGTTCAACCAATCAGTGAAAAGCCAGAAAGATGCAATCTGCTATGGGAACTGTCTTAAGATGAGGAAAGAAATAATATTTGTGCTGAATGGATGAAACAGAGATAACAGAAATCTATCATTAAATTTATAGTTACTTGTCCAAATGTAACTTCAAATACCTAAAACTTGTATGTGCCACTTCAATCGTTGATTTTGTGCACTGATTTAAGGGATGATGATACAGATAGAAAAAAAGAGTTTGCAGTATCAAGGACCTCGCTTTTTCCGCTTTGTGTTTGAAATGACTGGTCTGGTGAACCAGTATTCAATTACCCAAATTATTTTTTAAGGTTTTTAACAATGTCAGAGTTCTAAATTACTACTACATTAGGTAATTTAAAATATTGATATGACTCCTAACAGGCTATGAGCTTTTCATGTCTAGGGTGTTGATACCCTAGACTTCAACTTTATAGTGAATAGACATGAATATAGCTAAAAAAAGATTTGTGTAAAATTTGTAGTCTTGATTGTCCTAGTTTAAAAGTCTCCCTGAAAACAATAAGCACTCTCCTACGGGCTGATATTCCTAAACTAACAGTTCGTCATTTTAAATTAGAAAGGGCTTATGCTTTCTCATTTTTCATTACATGTTTCTTAACACTAGTGTGTATCTTAGGAATTTGCATTGTTTAGCATTTTTGGCCTCTGCTTTTTTCAGGGCTTGTGGATAAATAAAATAAGGGTTATTCATTTAGCTGGTCTTTAAGAGAGGCTGGAATTTTTCCTATCTATTAATTTTACCATAATTTCAATGTATTTTCTGTTAAAAATAATATGTTAGAGTTAGCTACAGCCAAAATAAATACATATATTTAAGCACTCTTTGGCATAATTTTTAGAACCTAAAGAGGTCATTTGCTAATGAAAGTCCTTTACTGTGAACCTTATGAACCTGTGGCATTATGCTAGAAGTTGATTTTGGTGGCCTTTGTACAAGTGTTTAATCAGGTTGTTACTTTAAAAAAGTGTAACAGAAAGGAAGTTAATTGTTGGTGAGTCATTCTTTTGAATATATTGCCTCTGAATAAGATAAGGCATCAAAATGCAGTAGTTTAACATATTGCTTTGATTATGTAATAATGCAGATTGCAGTCTTGAGTTGGAAGGCATTAATCTCAAAACACAGGGGTCATATGTGCTGACTGATATAACTTACTGTGCAAGAATGGGACATTGGTGCTGCCTGCGAGAACATACCATAATTCACTTTGCAGAGATGTATGCTGAAGAATACATAGTACAAGCTGCTCCCAAAGTCAGTATGAATAACTGCTCCCAAAGTCAACATTAATTTAACATTAAAACCAGAAGCTGTTCAGGTGTAAGATTTGTATGCTTTGCTGTGCAAGGATAGCTAAGGACATTGCTATTGTTAAGCTCAAACAATGAGGTGAAGTCACAACTTGCTTTCCTATTTCTGCTCTAAACTCCCTGTAGAGACCTTTGTGACCAATTGGTTTGCATTTAGAAGGCTATTATTTTCAATTCTGCAAGCTAAATATTAAACTTGGAATCAAACTTTCATTTAAGAGTGTCATAAAAACCCCACACCTAGTGGTTTTCCTCCCCCCCTCCCTTGCCAAACACTGAATAGTCCCTGTGCCACACAGGTAGACCCAAAGACTTTTATTCCAAAGTTAACTCCCAATTTCTTTTTTTCTGCTGCCTACCATCTCTGAACTTTCCTAGTTTAGATCCATCACCATTAACACGAGAGCTGTAGCTCCTCTTTTAACTTGCTTCAGAGCAAAGGTGGTTTGTCCAGAAATCCTTGCTCATGGAATCTAATCCCAATCACAGGATCAATCTAGAACTAATAAAACCTATCCATGTGGCCTATAGGTCAGACTTTATTAAATCTGAGACTTGCCTGCCAACACATGGTTTAGTAGGCATGGTGGTGTTGGGTTGACAGTCGGACTTGATGATCTTAGAGGTCTTTTCCAATCTTAATGATTCTATGATTCTACAAATATACTGTGCAGATACAACACAAAACAGCTACAACTTCCCTAAGTAATTTCTTATTTGACAGAAAAAAAGAAAGAAACAATGTATCACCTTCTAAGAGGCATTATTGCCAACTAGCAAATTATATCACAATCACATATAAAACATTATCACTCAAAATCCCTGAAATACATAGAAGTTTCAGCAGTGTTTCAGGGGACAGCAGGTCCAAAAGACCTCAGGGCCCAATCCTAATGAATCTTTCAGCCTTTACACTCCCAGAATCCTCAGGATTTAGGGAATACAAGAATTTAGACCCTGAAGGGTAAGTAGCTGACAGACCTAATCAGCTAGCTTGGAGCTGGTGGACAATATTCTACAGAATTTAACATCAAGAAATCCTTCAAAAGTAAGCAACTTCCTCTCGATGTGGTTGAATTTAATAGAGTATGCATCTGTGTTACACAGAAATAATTGCTGTGATTTTAAATGTAAATATTTCCAGACTACATTTAGAAAACTAACCTAGTTCCCAGTTTCATATCCCTTCTTATTATTTTATTGTTATAAGGCACTAGATGGATAATAAACCAGAAAATATTTCTGACATCAGAGAGCCTTAGGGCAGATTTTTTTGCAGCTCAGTCTGCAAGGTCTGGGGCTTGATCTTCGCTAGAAGCTTGCTGATCCATTTTATATTTTTCAGGAATTAATGGGAAATCTAACTCTGTTTTTATTTTATTGTAGCTGCCTGAAAAGTAAGTACTGCTTGTGCTGGGTCAGCTCTGGAACTTCAGAATGCTCCAGTTTCATAGCCTTCTGAAGACTATGAAATGCATTTTCTAGCAACTATGTATGTACTTTCCAAAAAAGAAAACCTGTTTGGGAGCAGTGTACCAGTAAGAATAATGAAATTACTGTACAAAAGTGAGAATACTAGCAATGCTTTTTGATGCTCAGGGCAATACCTATACCTCTTCAACAGCCTCTCACCACCCTTTGTCAGCTTGACTGCAAGCTTCCAGGCTACCCACATCCTGAGATGGAGATGTTTAGAGAACAGTACATCAGATTGGGCAGCTGTGTTGATGGACAGCTACTCACCTCTGTCAGCTGGACTGCCTGCCTGATTATGACTTTTGCCAATTCTGCACCTCCAGAAGTCTAATAGGCACAAGGCTATCCTCCTATCTTTCTCCACTACCTGTGCTATCAGTGTCTTGGGCACTTGCCCTAATTCCATTGAGTTTGACTTAGAAGTTTCTCAGCCGTGTCATTTGATTGCAGACAAGAGACTGGAATGCTTTCTTCTTCCTGGTGAGGTGTCCTTCACGCAAACAGGCACACACTCTCTTCTAAGGATATCTCTCTCATTGTTTCAGGCTATAATGTGGAGAAAAATAAAACAAATAAATAGCTCCATGCAGGACAACAGGCATATCTCATGCTCTCAAGAGTACAGTGAGCAAAACCAACAAAGCCTCCACTCCAGCACAGGAGACCAAGTTTCCCTTCACTGCTGGAAAAAGCACAGAGGTAGCATTTTGGGCTTCCAGTATGCAGACCAATTTACATCTTTTATCATAACTCCATCCCAATTTGCTTCATAACCAAGAATGCATTGATAGAATCATTTAGGTTGGAAAAGACCTTTAAGATCATCAAGTCCAAATGCTAACCTAACACTACCAAGTCAACCACTAAACCATATCTCTAAGCACCACATTCACTGTCATCAGGCAAGCAAGATCTAACCAGGTAACAAATAACCAGCAGAAAAGCCCTGGCACCCTCCAACTGCATCTGCTGAGACATGAGATTAAACTCCTGCCATTCTTTCTCCTCCAGAACTGGACATAAAGAGAGGACTGTACTCTGCTTCATAGACACTCTTCTGGTTTACCATTCAGCTTTCATGTCACCATGATATTTAGTGGGCAGACTCAAACCTGCCCTGCCTATGATTTAGTAGACACTGCCTGCCTCTGCCCATACCCTGTGCTGGCCAGGAGCATATGGCCTGATTACTGTAGGGCCATAACCTATCTGATATACATTCTGCTACTGAACAGGGCTTATTAACTTGCCCTCAGTCAGAACTAGCAGAAGCCACATAGCTTCCAGCTGGCTTGGAGTACAGAGTGAGTACACAATTGTCTGTGAAGCATCTTAAGTCCATAGCGCAGCTTAATGATGCTTTTAGAAATCAATTTAAGTTGCATATAACACAGGTTGGGGAAGGCCTGTGGAGACCAAAACTGCCTTGCTCTCCCTCTCTCATTAAGCACCCAGCAGTTTTGAATATAGGTTTATAAATGGCTATTTAAGAAGTCTGTATTCATCAACTCTTTTTACAACAAAAAACAGGTTATAATACTGAGTAGCACTGTAAGAAATAGGAGATAACTGTGAGACTAATACATACTAATTATTCAATGGCCCCTTAATACATGGCATTCAGTCTTCTGTATGGTTTTTCAGTGACAAAAGTGTTATTCATTTCACTCCAAATTGCTATACATTACTAGAAATACTTCTTATTCTTTTCTGAAGACATAGCAACAAAAAAAGTTGTACAGTACAAAACATAGTGCAAGTTTTCTGGAGTCATCACTCAAAAAAACCCAGGAGTGCACTATCCTAAACAATTCATCTTACATTTCCAAATTATTGATAATTTATTGAAGTATCAAAAGAAACAAATCTCATGCCTATTCCGGTTGCAGTTATCTCTTACATTAAGTGTAAAATGAAAAATTCCTTTTTTCCAAATAACCACGCTGCCATTTAACAAATCATTAGACATAACAGACCAGCTTCCTATATTTTTCGCAGTAGTCCTGAAAAGTGGAACTATATCCTATTCTTATACAGGGATGTTCAAGCATAAAGTGATGTATAAGCTTGAAGCTTGATCTTTTGAAATCTGAGAGACTCGGAAAGCTATATGAATTTGGCTCCATATTTTAAAGATTTCTTACATTTACTCAGTTTTCAAATATAACTTTAAAAGATGCTTATAACCATGACCTAGCTGATTTCTAGAAGAAGCCTCTAAATTTCTTATGGACTATAGGAATATTTCTGTATTCCTGAAAAAAATGGAGGTAGGCTTGGGTACTGAAAGCTGTTCAAGCAACAAAAGTGTGTGATATCCTCATGAATTAAATGTAAAGCTATGATAAGTTCTTGTTAGGTCACCCATTCAGAAGTAAGAATTACATCAGAAGTAAAATTGCAAGTATAGGTTTAGAGCTGCTCCAAAACATTAAAAGTGCTATTTACACTATCTCAAGCTAGGGAAAAGATCTTCGCAGTTAAATTTGAAGTGAAATATTCATGGAATATGAAATAGGAACTAACCTTATAGTCTGACTTTTATCTGATGCTTATGACGTAGTGCTGATCCCAAAATCATTTGTCCTACGTGTACTTAATTCTACCATGAAAAGATATCTCGATGTTAGTAGGATAACCACTAACAGTAATACTTAACAAATAGAGAACTGCTTACTAAATTAGGACATAAAGTCACATACTAAAAAGAGTTTGGCTTTTTTTTTTTTCCTTCTTTTAAGTTCCTCAAGTAACAGCCTTTTGCCATGTGATATATATAGGATAGTGCTATAGGAGGGAGATATTAAAGGAGCTTTCATCTTCTTATTTCCTTAACAAATATTGCCTGCCTTCTAACAATTAGCATGACTAAGAAAGGCCTTAACTAGAAAGAGTCAGTCTCTATTAAAATATGAAACAGTCTCAAACTTCATAGGAATAAACCACCTCACCAAGATGGAGACTCAAAAAAAAAAAACCCTTCCCAGAAAAAGCAACATAACTAGACATCACCACATATTGGCAACAGCTATAGAGAAAGACTTGTCTGCAATAGGAATTCACTCCCTTTATCCAGAAAAAAGTTTCTGCAATTGCAGATCACAATCAACACTTCATTCCCCCCTCCAAGTCTTTCAGGCTGAGGTAGATATTGGGCATCAGGATAAGTTCTCAAAACAAGATAATTAACTGAGATTGCTGACACATGGAGTCATACTACCAAAAAAAACCCACAACCCAAACCCCCAGGTGACTGCTCTCTCAAGTTTTTGACTTCTCAGGTGGATTTGATCTTAGTGGTGAAACAAAACTTGTCTCCAAACAAGCTGCAGAAAGAACTCTAAGTTTGGTTATGCTAGTGTCTACAAACAAATGTTTTAAATGAAGAATTTTCAGAAAACACAAGTTACCAAAAAAAGGAAGTCAGGAGTGAAATTAAAGATATAAAAAAGAGAAGAATTTTTGTGTGGCACAGTGAGTATTTAGTAACTATGGATTTTTCAATGGTTTTCTTAAATGCAAGTTCCGTGTTTAGTTTACAGAATTGACAAGAATAGCTTTCTAAATGTGACTCACCTAAATGTAGGATTCTCTACAGAGTGTTGAGAGCACAAGCAGTAAAGGAGGATGTGGTTTGACCTTGTTGTTTAAGAGTAATAGTAGCAATGATGGAAAGCAATTCCAAGATATCTATTTGTGTGCGTGACCTCTGCCTACTGGAATACTACACATGCTAAAACCTGGGAGTATAAATGTGTGTACCACAAATAATTTAAGTCATAGTTTAAAAATTATATTAACTGCTACCGGTTATGTAGGATTGGGCTAGGCAGGGACTGAATGCTGATAACCAGCTTGGCAACAAGAGTGGAGCTATATTCTCTTAATCTTTAGACCTCTTGCCAGTATAACACTGAGAAGACAGTTTTGGTAAGATCTTGATAAAGAGTAGAAGTAGGCTTAAATGTGTGAGCAAATTACTTTGGGTTATTTTAGCTTCAACAAAAATTTATGTAAGGTGCTAAAAAAATAACTTCCAAAGTAGAATGTCTAAGGTTTGGTTCCTTAAACTTTTTACAGTATGATAGCACTCTGTTCTTAGCAGACAGCTATGGAACTTGATATCGGTAAACTGTCAAGTTGCTTGGGTTGCTTAAGTAACATTTCAGCCTAGTCAAGTGCCAATTTTGACAAACTTGTATCTTTCTTCAGGTAGAATATTTTTAAAAGAGGGAAATCATAATTGTCTGATTAAATCTCTTTGAATGTCTTTTGTACAGATACTATGTTAGTGCTTCTGTTTGTTTAATTTTTCAGATTACAGTTCTGTTGTCTTGTTTCTTGAGACAGAGGGTGACAAACATGGGAAGAAAGAAAATTAAAAGCAGAGATAGGAAATTGCAGCTGCTGTTTCTTATACTTTCCTTTTGGTTTTGAAAAGACCACAGATGCAGGAAATAGCTCACTTCAAAACTCCTTTTCTCTTTCAGCTCTGGGGTGCTTGGAGAGCTTTTACTTTCTTCTAACCAGTCTGTGGGATCTAAGATTTTTACCAGGATCAGTCTGTGCAAATATAATTTTTAGATTGGCAAATTGCACCCAGCAAAGTGTTAGGGTGCATCTGAAGAGAGAAGCAGAAAAGCAGAAATGGATAGGCAAACTGAGTGAACATAGACCCCCCTAAGAAAGATAACAGGAAATTGTTCCATATTTTGAGGTTTGTTCACTAGTGTAAAACCAGAAATAGTTTCTTACTGCCTTTTAAGACCTTGGATTTGGAAGTGAAGTGATGAAATGTGGTGAGTAGGTTGGGGTGGTGATACCACCTGCAGCACTGTAATATGTAAATGATTGTGTTGGTTACATCATCATGCTTTCTTCCAGTCACTTCTGACAAAATAAGATTTCTTCCAATTCTAACTTGATTTTGATAAAGGAGTTCACTTTTTTCTTCTGAAAACATATGCTTCATACACTGTAAGGGTTGGAGGACAGTTTACATTTCACTTGCCAGTCTGTATAATTAAATTCATGTGATCTAGTTCTGTGTGCAGTGTCTTTCTAAAATTTGCTGGACTTTTTAATGTTATTTATTGCTGCTCTATTGATTTTTGTAGTGGCATAACAAAAGCATGAAAATTCAGAGTGTATGTTTCCTAATTTACCCCAGTTAAATATTTGTCTTTTTCTATAGTTTCAGCATATAAAATGTTCTCTATTCATATGCCCATGAGATTTTGTGTGGCCACAGAAAGGAATATTTATTCACTGGTGCACTGAATTTTTATTTTAATATATCAGAGACATAAGCATGAACTTGTATGATGTCTTACATAAACTGTAAACCAGGACCTAAGCAAATAATGATCTGAAGATGTCCAGGATTTCTCTTATTCTTTCAAATTAACTTTTCCAGATTTTTTTTTTTTTTTTTTAATTAATGTCAGCAGCCATGGCCTCTCTCATGTAGTAGCTAGCTTTGAGATCAGTTTGATTGTTTAAAAACATAAAAAATGTTTTCCATTTGTCGATATAATCAACATACCTGGTATTTCCTACAGTCAGAGTTCCTGTCTGGCAGACTGGCAGAGAATAGACAAGGAACGCTGGCAAGCTGAAGGGAGGCCGCTGTGTGTTGGGTCCTGGATTCATGGTTGCCTCTCTTTTTAGTGTACATTAGCAGAGCTAGTAACCAAAGTCAGCTTGTAGCAGTACCTGGGTACTGAAGAGTGGTATGACATGGCTGTACTTGATTCTTTCTGAAGGCATGGAAAAAACGAGAATGATAATGTGTGCTAGCGACGTGATGGATTGGGAGGAAATGATTGTAGTACTCTTTGTTTCTGATACAGTTTTCAAATCAGTAGGTTGTTTTTCTTCTGGTTTATTTCCTTCTTCTTTTTTTTCCCTCCTTTTTTTTTCTTCAGTGCTTCTCAGATTATATGCGAGACAGATGCTCAGCCTCTAGCCACCACCCTCCTGTGGCTTTCATGTCTCCAATTTGATTGAATATGAGCACAGTAATGCTTTTTCTCCTCAAGACAGTCTGACAAACGTTCTTTGCATGAATGGTGCACTTGGTTGCTCTAGTAAACAGAGTCGTCTTTTTATCCAGATGTCAGGAGAAGCGATGACTTCCTCACAGTGCACCTGCATGGTGCTGTATCTTATTCCCCCAGGGAACTAGAGGCTACAGATGCCATCTGATATTTCTTTTAGCTGATTCAGAAATGTTTGCAATCAGGCTAAGGCCAAATGCTTCCTCGTCCTGGAAAAGCCGTAGATAACCACCCTCATTTAAAGAACTTAATAGCATTCACTTTGTGGAGTTCTCAGGAAATGGTCCCACCTGAGGGGCGGTATTTTCAGCCACACACCGGTACAGCAGGACAGGGAGAAATGCAGGAGTTCAAGCTTTTAAATGAGGTAGAACCAAAGAATTTACAGGCAATCAAGCAAAAGCTCTTGGATCCTCTGAGTAATCATCTCTTGCTGATCCTCTTTCTCACCATCATCTCGCGGGTCCATTTCCGGGGGTTCCATGCTAGGGCCTCGTATTGCAACTCGCACTGGTAAGAGAAAACATGTTGAATTTATCACTACACCCATATAGTCTGAAAAAATTACCTTCTCCCTGAAAAGGGAGAGCTGTGCTATTATGTTTGACTCTGCAAGTGGGATTAATAAGAGACCCTTAGGCCACTGTGATTCTGCATGGCTGCAGGAAGGTGTGTTTCTTCATCAATGTGGTCAATGTTTATATCAACCCATCAGGAATACACATCTGTATGCTAGTGAGCCTGGTTTTGCTTTTGCGTGGGTTTTTTTTTGGTTTTTGTTTTTTTTTTGTTTTTTTTTTTTTAACTTTCCCTCTACTTTACTTGGCTTTGTAGACGTCTGTGCCTCTCCACTTCTGATAAGGAAGTGAAAAAGCGATGTTCTAATCTCCAGCCAGCACAAGATCCAGTAGCAGAAGACTGGCTATGTGGTGTTAAGGCCAGGCCCCTGATACGAGAAGTGTTAAAACTCTCTTGCTGCAGCCTTGCTGACCTGAACTGTTCTCGGTGGAAGAGATGATAGTTCATCTGCCTTCAGCTTCCAAGGCTGAGGTTAAATCTCTGCTAGGAATTGTTTTTCATTAGTTGTCTTGGTAGTGGATGGGGGGGGGGGGGGGGGGGTGTTTTTGTTTTTTTTTTTTTTTTGGTTTTTTTTTTTTTTTTTTTT
>Ga0181612_170189_pt1 | contig 12284 bp, 8 predicted proteins | sample HoacroProtozoa21_FD_119630 | JGI IMG/M metagenome (GOLD analysis project Ga0181612, IMG submission 119630) | Hoatzin crop microbial communities from Cojedes, Venezuel. Combined Assembly of Gp0051906, Gp0051904, Gp0051908 | reverse complement strand
TTTCCCGTCTTTTATGTCCTTGGAAATGGCTTCCAGGAGAATCTGCTTCATAAACTTCCTGGGACTGAGGCAAAATGGTGTCTTTAGCCTCAGAATCAAATGAAAGTCCAAATATTTATCTACATTGGAAACAACTCCTAATACTCCTGTTCAACCTTTTCATAAATTATGGAATTGAAAGCATGCTTATCCAGTTTGCTGATTACACTAATCTGGGTGATGAGATGGACGTGTCAGAAGGGAGAACCAGCTTAGAAACAGATGGACTTGGGCAGTCCGGAAGAATGGGCTCGCAAGAATGGTAGTATGAAGTTTAACAAACACAAGTACAAAGTCCTGCACCTGGGACCAAATAACCAGAGTGCAGTATAGGCTAACATCTGTGTGGCTGGGGAACAGCCTTACTGAAAGCACCTGGGGATTCTGGTGAACAGCAAGCAGTGTTGGATCCTGCGCTGCATCCACAGGGGCATTACTAGCATGATCATCCCACTCTATGCAGCGCTTATCAGGCCACACCTAGAGTACTGTGTCTGGTTCTGGTCCCCACAATCCAAAAAAGAAGCAGACAGGGTCCAAATGAAGGCCACAAAGATTGTCAAAGGACTGTAGAACCTGCCCTTTGAGGAAAGACTGAAGGAGTTAGGTCTCTTCTCCTTTAAGAAGAGGATACTGTCATGATGTCCCCCCTGAGCTGTCTCCTCTTCTTGAGCAGAGACATCTCGGAGGAACACCTCATCACAGTATTCCAGTACTTAAAGGGCAGCGACAAAGAGGATAGAGGCTCTCTCTTCATAGAAACCACACAGAGAAGACAAGGGACAACAGGTACAAATTGCACCAGAAGAGATTTTGTCTTGATATAAGCAAGACGTTTTTTACTGTGAGAACAATCACTCACCGGAAGAACCTACCCAGGACACGGTAGAGTCCCCATCACTGGGGGTTTCCAAGATGCGATTGGACAGAGTGCTAGGTAATCTCACCTGGTCTTGCTTTCCCACAAAATGTTGGACCAGGTGATCTTTCCAAGTCCCTTCCAACCTGGGCTGTCTTATGATTCTATGATTCTAATTTACAGGCACTAAGAAAGTGTGTTATTTCTAATTACTCAATTTATGAGTTTTTAAGACAACTATAAAGTAAAATTGGACCATAATCAGGAAAAGACATGAATTTCCTGAGTTCTGTGTCACTGCTTTATCCAAAAATGTGGCCAAATATTTTATGGCCATTATTCCTTTCCCCCTTGTGAACAGCATGATACATATTCTGTTCACTTCCAGCAGATGTTATTCTTGATACCAGTTTTTATCAGCACAGGTCTGTTTGAGCTGGAAATTGCTAATTAGAGCAGAAGTGGAGGACAACTGCAGTCTAGGGGGGAAGTATGAGCTGCTTTGCAAGCCAAAGCACAACTGCAGCCCCCAACCCCAGGGAACAGTGGTGAGGGAAGCAGGCACGGGCTGAGGAACATCACGTCTCTCCAGACACCATGGCCTCTGGAGGAGACGTGGCAGCGGGGAAAGTGGTTCACATGCCTCCACTGCGCTTCTCAGCCTGGTGAAAAGACCGGCCTCCTCCTCACCCGCTGGCAGGAAGGGTGTGAAACACAGCCCACTTCACTCTGTGGCATCCCGTACACCGCGACAGGGACTTCTGGCAGGGGGAGGGAAGGCTGGGGACAGAGCTGTGACCTGTCTAACTGCCTCAACAGGATCTGGCACAGCTCTGCTGCTGGAGCGCTTCAGTACAGCAGAGGGCCTGGCACGATGCAGCAATGCCGTTCCCTCCATGTCTGCAAAACTGAGCTTTGTCATCACTTCTGCCGACTCCCTCGCCTCTCTTCTAAAGAAAAAAAGGCTGCTTTCTGAAATTTCTGGAGCAAGATGTTCTCTGAAAGCTGCCTTTTGCTGATCCCGCCCTGAAAACAGAAAATGTTGCAGCATTTGGGAACATGCATGGAGAAGAAAAGCTCAGTGCTGGATTAAAGCTGCTTACGGCAAAAGATAAAAGCGAGTCTCTCTCTTGGGCACACGCACACAGAGACAAACAGGAAGAAAAGCTCTCAGGGGCACAATCCGTTGTAGCTCATATCTCTTTTGGGCTGTCAGAGATAGTCACTGGCACGGATCCTGCTGGAGTGCAAACCCAAAAGGGATTTACAAAAACAAATCCTTGGCTTGTGTATACCTTGTATACCAGTATAGCCCACAGCGTTTTGTAGAACAGGAGGAAGAAGATGAATATATGATGGTACGCAAGCACAATTAATATTTTTCTCTTAATTGAATTTACTCTGGCCTTCCGTAGTGAACTGGCTGAAACAAAATCTCTGCTGTTTCATGATATTCATGGAAATTTTGAGATTTTTGGAAATTTTCCTCGGTCCCAACCAGGACAGGCATAATCTGTACACATAGCTGTATGTATAAATGCAGATAATAATAGGAAATTCTGAAAATATTTAACATGGAAAATTGAGCATCCAATATGAAATGCAGACCTGGTGAAGGTGTACGATCTTGTCCATTCTGCTGCTGCTGGAAGTGTTTGTAAAACCAGAAAGAGTATGGATAGCAAACTCAGAGAGGAATCCCACTGGAAGTTAAGCTGAAAAAGTCACTAGACCTTCCTTGACAGAAATGACAACGTGCATTTTATCAGTTACAACTGGGAAACACAGCTCGAGTGCAAATATTTGCACCCAGCCCAGACTTAAATATTTATTCTGTTATCAGCTGATCAGTGCTAGGTTGTGCTGACAGCCATGTAAATCCAGACTAACGCAGCTAACGTGAATGATGGGGAGCCGCACTGCAGTCATTTAAGAAAATGTTGTGTTGCCTTGATTTGGGTATACAAAATATTGGGACAAGTAGTGGGATTTTTTCTGCAGGAATATGCGTGTTTAATGTTGGAGAAGGACTGAAAAGAAGTTGGCTGAAAAGCAATGACTTGAGAGTCATCCTCATCCAGCACACGCGTTGGGTTTGTCAGGAGCTGAGCCGTGACTGTGAAAGCCCCATCCCTCAGGCTCCCACCAGTCTCCTGCCAGGCTCCAAAGCCTCCTCTGGCAACAACAGATCGAAATGACTGCAAATACTGAATAGATGCCTCCGGTCCACAGGGGCAGACTGAAGAAATGTCGTGGGCCTTTTTTAGGGGGATGCGGGTCTCGACATCAGCATCCTCAGCCCGTGGTTTTGAAATTGTTTCCTCCTGCATTATGGCTGATTGCTCCTGCTAAGTGCCAGCATGAGTTTTGAGTGAGCAGAAATCACAGTCTGCTCACAAATGTGCCAGAAGAGGGAGACTAGGTGTAGCCAGTGATTTGTCATGAGTTAACTGATGTGAGACACAACCCAGGCTTTGTAAGGTACAGAGGAACTGACTTGTCAAAGCGACATGAAAAGTAGTCGAAATCCTCTGGATAAATGTTACCACCAACTACTCCACTTCAGTTTTTGGGCCAAAGTCTGAGGGCAGGCGCAGTATTTCAGTCGCTTCTCTGAATGCTTCCACCAGAGAAATCACAAAGACTGTGCAAGCTACACAAACTCGTTAGACCATTATACCGTTATCCCCAAATTGCCATGCAACGGCTTGTGAAGGTACTTGTAAAGGATGCTCTTCGGGCATCTTTGGGGCCCCTATGACCACAGGGCCGATGCAGTCTGCTGATGCTAAATTCAGCTGGGGCTGGACATGCCTGAGCAGACCTGGAGAGCACTAATGTGTCACTCACGGCTCCGTTTGCCTGCCATACGCAACCCTCAAGGCTTTCCCGGCGCTTCGGGCTGTAGCCAGCAGGTAGTGCAGGGCAGTGCGACACTATTCTCCATCTCCAGCCACTTCCCTCCCACCCCCTTCTCAAGCCTGATGCAAATGCGTTGCTGATTTATTTTGGTGTTACATTCAGTTTAACTCACACCCTCCTTAAATTTCAATTTCTGGTCTCGTTACAGATTTTTTTCTATCCAAGCGCAGAGGTGCTGTGTGTGGGTGCAGGGAGAGAAACAGCAGAAACTGAGAGCCCGGCTCGGAGGGCATCAGGGACCCGTCTTACCCAAGGGACCCTGGGGAGATGCCTTGGGTTTTAGGAGCCCAGCAGGCCCCGACCCAGGTGGTAGGATCACAGCAAAATTTAAAAAAATCAATTTAAAGCTGCAATGAAGACAAGTTACGGGTGTAAATCAGAAGCTTAAATCCTACTCAACAGCTCTTAAGGGCGGTGTTGATCCAGGGAATGGGGGCAGGATCAGACCTTCTGGTTCTGAGCAGGGGCTGACGATTTCTGCAGTTATTGGGGAAGAGAGAGCTGGTAGAGAAATTAACAGCTTGGTTTCTGGTGACCAGACCTTTCTAAGGACCGGGGAGATGTGCAGCAGCTATTTCAAAAGCAGCCCGAGCTGTGCAATGCTCGGTGGATCCTGTCACCCGCATCACCCTCTGCTCTGCAGGGCAGAACTGATTTACCCAGTCCAAATTGGGATGATGGGGCTCTGTCAGTGGCTTTGGACATGCCTCCATCCCAAGGAAGAGCTTGCAAAACTTAATTCATTCAAATTGTCACTAATTGTTACTGATGGTTAGTATACACATGCTTCAAACTCTGCTGGACGTGGCACCTTTGTGCACCTCTTTTCATGTGATCACCGCAGAGCGTGGCAGGAGTCGCTGAATTCAGAGAGGTTACTGAAAAAATAATCAGCTGAGGAACATAGAAAAGAAATTGGGAGGGGGCAAGCTCAGTTTTGATTTTTTTCTTCCCCTTACTGTTTTTCTGAATATTGTGGGGCGTGTTGTGGAAAAATTTTAGCCATCTGTCTAACGGATATTAGTAAAGTGGAGACTGTGTTAAAAATAAAGTGCCAGGTTCTCCTTTGCAGAAAGTTAATAAAAAGAAGGAAGTGAAAGACTGCTCATTATTTTTAATGACTTTGCTTTCCAGCAGAGTGCTTGTATCTCTCTGCCTTTACATTCTGCCTTATTTCAGTTCATTATGGCACATTCAACTGCTCAGGAGAATGATGGCTTTGTTCTAAAGCACTGAATTTATCAAGAGGCCCCCAGCCCAGCCTGGTCAGGCTGTTAATCACGGCCCCGGTGCCAGGAGGAGGATGCCGAGAAGAGCCTGATGCACAGAGAGTCCAGCCGGGACGCCTGGGAGCTCTTTGGCAGGGAGAGTGGCACTGGGGCTGCTGAAGGCCGTGCCTAAAGCCGTCATCGGAGTCGATTCAGCGGTGCTTGGTGACTGACTGAACATTTTCTGCGTGCACATCTCTACATTTGTCTCTCTTACTGGCTCCACCTGACATGAACCTCTCATTCCCTGTAAACGAATATTTACTTTATTAACCTTAAAATATAGGACACGTTTTGCAGTTCAGAAGATGAAGATTCATGAGTGTGCAGTTCAGAGCATGGAACGACATGAAGTACCCAGACCATTCAGCTAAATCTGCAGGCTCCTTGCAGGCGGCAGGTAGAAAAGCTAAAAGCAGAACCTTTTCCAGATTTGAGAGCAGACAGCTTTTCTCAAAAGCCTTTCTTGCAGAAATCTATCCTGTGATTCTCTTAATTGAATACTCTTCTGCTATGCTCTTTGCATAAACCGTGGCCCACATTACAGCCAGCTTTCTATAGCACTACAGTTGCTGTGATTTGTTTGGAAAGAAGATGCACATTTTCTAGGGCTCAGAAGAATCACCTAAAAGGGCTCCACAGCCAGGCCCCACGGTCTTTCCCGGATTTTTTCTTACAGCTCCTCACAAACTCATTTGACAGCAGATTTTGTGGTCTGCTCTGCCTGCATTGCTTATTGATGGTTGTGGCCCTGCAGCAAAACCCGCATCCTGCATTTTGCATGTAACGTGAGTTCAGAAGTCCTAAACACCACGGAGAAGCCACTGCGCAGCTTGGGGCAGCAGCAGGGGACACAGGGAGACCTCGCACAGCTGTGCTCGCAGCTGGAGTGTCTCCCTGGCTCTCCATGCCTTTCCTGTAGCTGCTGCTCCCGGCCTCAGCTGTAGCTCCTGGCATTACAGAAGCTCATGGGAAACTGCAGTTGGTCATTTCCTAACCCCAAGGGCTTTCCAGCCCAAATGATGCTCCGCTGGGACAATGGCCCTCAAGTCAGCCTGGCCAACAGGAGGAGGATTTGGTTTTTCTGAGGCTGGGACAAGGGTTGGATGGGATGGCAAGGAGCTGGTGTTGATTGTTTAAAATCTAGGGACAGCAGGCTGGCTGATGTTCTGAGTTTGCTTACCCTCTAAACACAGAACAAGGACAAAACTCATTTATATTGGCAAATCACATTTTTTGCCTGTCTTAATCCAGGAGATGAAAACCGTGGTGAGAAGAGTAATTTAGAAAACAGTGTAGTTTAGAAAAAAGGACTCCGCCATGATTCTTCCCAACTGCCTGTGGAGTGAAATGAGAACTTCAGCCAGGGAGGAAAATGAGCCTGTTCCTGCATGGAAACACAGCACAGAGTCAGGCAGAGTTTTTTGGGGGGTGGGAGGGATTGGTTGTTGGTTTTCCAGCTCTACCAGACACCAAACGTGGCTGTACCCTGACGAGATGCTACAAAGCAATCTTCTGACTGTAAGCTAATGAGAGAAACATTTGATAAATGCCTACTGGCAAGCTAATTAGAAGAGAGGGATTCACTGGATTGCAGGAAAAACAAAGGACGGAAATCAAAATGTTCAGACAGATCGTTCAAGGTCCTCATCCTGGGAGAGAGGGAGTAACTGGTTTCATTTCCCAGAGGCTAATCCTGCTCTAATTGACTTATTATTGGAGTCCGAAGGAAAACAATCCGTGTGGCCATGGCAGCACAGCCAGGGAAGGCATGATGGCGACAGCTGGGGAGGACACACAGGGAGGCAACAGGTTGCAGTTTGTGAAGTGACATAGGATAACATCAGTCATGTGCGGCTCTCGGTGGCATAAGAGCCCTAACCGGGCACACTGGTTAGCGTTACGCTAGGGATGGGGAACACTGAGAACAGGCTCGTGATTTGTTTTGACTCAGTGGTTTCAAGTGCATTGGTCTTTCGTGAGAAAAAGCTCAACCTCTGTCTAAACACAGACCAGACAACGAGGAATCACACCTTACAGAAAAAGACAACATGGTAGCTATAACTTACTCATGAATTACAAAATACAAACTACATATTTACACACCAAAGTCAGGACAGAGGTGTCCTGGTTTTGTGAGAGGCAATGCTATGCACATTGTATGACAGAGCTTTCAGGGCAAAGACTCATCAAAATACAGGAAGTCTGGGAGCCAAGCAAGGGCTGGGGAGATTTGCGTTTTTCAACACTGGGAAAATCTGTTGTGCTTTCCATTAACACTAGAAAATTGTTTTGAGTCCCTAGTTTGCATAATTAAAATACATAGCTAGAAAGGAATTCAAATTTGGGCTCAATTACACTGAGGAAACTACTTTCAGTTTTGATTATTTTGCTTGACAAGGACTTTTTGGTATTAGAAATGCACCGAAGAGATACTATTACTAAAATAAGAACTATTATGGAATGCCTAAGGGATACAATTCATTATCCAGATAAACTTTCAAATAAGCAGACATAAATGCATGCTAAATTACAATAAAATTCCTGTGAAATTACATATTTCTTCCATAACAGGCCAGGTGATCTCATCTCATGAATGTTATTCCCGTGACTACCACAGTTCTCCAGGGAAGTTCAGAAGACACAGTGATCTTCAGGTATGGTTAGATAGTGTGAGTACATGGCAAATTAAAGAAACCAGACTCCGAACAGGAAAATCCAGCAAACAGAACAACTATGTAGAAAAAATACTTTCTGCCTCTTCAGATAAACTTTAATCTAAAATGCATTTTCCCGACTGAAATTGGTGGAAATGCCTTTTCTCCAGAGGGACTTGAAGGGAATGAGCAAATGTTGAAACAGGTGACTATGTGAAGATCCCATCAGATATGTAATTAATAGCTGTGGTTTGGCAAGGAAGGTGTAAAAATCTGGTACCTTCTGTTGGACCAGAATTTCTGAGATTTTGGGCCAGGCTTTTCAGGTAGGGTTCTTTCAGTGTTTCCAAGGGGAAAGTGGTATAAAAGAATAGCCAGAAATTAGCAGACCAGAAGTATTTTACATTGCTGGAGTACATGTATGTAAAGGTGATGGGCACTGATAAGTAAGGGAAAAGCTCACTGGAAAGCAAGAAGCCAAGGCACACCACTCAGGTTTGCAGATTCACCTAGCAGACAGCTATGGGGAGACAAAAATTTAGAAATGCTCCTCTCTGAGTACAGCATATTGCAGATGGAAGATGAGACGTGTCACCCAGCTGAGTGCGGGGACCCATTTCACCGGGTCAAGGTGGGACCACTTCTGCCAATGCTTGGAGCTCTGCTAGGTGACTGGGTGAAATGTTCAATCTGTGGTTTGTCAGGCAGGGTCTGCAATTCTAACAGCTGCTCCAGAACCACGTTTTCTTGTCTTACAGACAAAGAAATACACCTACATGTTTTACTAAGGTGCTCCAAAGTTAGAAAATTTCAGAAATTCTAAAAATCCTTTAAAAGTTTGGCCTGACGGCAAACATTTTCATGTGGAGGAACCAGCTAGTGTACCACATAGTAAAGTGAAAAACAAAAATAAACACAGGTGGTAGAGGCAGGGAAAAAAGCTCTCAGAGAAATTAGTGCATTTCTCACTTATTAGGACATTTCCTTCATTTTAAGCATAATTTATTCTGTTTCAGCCACATGGTTTCTGCACATTTCCTTTGAAACCTCTGTAATTCTGGCAGAGATCCGAGGCAATACGGTGTAGTCTCATCTGGGAACAGTATCCTAGGAAAGAAAAATATCACGAAGCTGTAAAGAAAATAAATATAATAAGTTATCACTGAAGGACTTGAATGAAAAACTGGACTAGACTAGAGATAAGTGAATCTTCTCACCTGGTGACTTGGGCAATGTGGATGAGGAGAGTGGTGTCGTCCACCCCACACGCCGACAGGCCTGCAGAGAAGTCCCTTCTCCAGCCGCTGGGTCTCATCAAGCCCCATTTCTCGTGAACTTGTGTTTCACGGCTGACTGATTTCTTAACTCAATTATAATAGGAGCAAGGCACGAACTCTCTCCTCAGTGGAGTCCACCCATGAGAGAGAAACTGCAACCAAGGAATCAATTATTTAGAGATTAATAAGGCAAAGCCCTGAGACGTGCTTTCCACAGAGCAGGGCCCACCGATTGCTACAGCATCATTTATTTCCCCAGGAGAGGACTTCAGCACGAGCAAAGCACACAACCTCCCCAGTCATTGAGCAGCTGTGGGGGTTCAGCAAGGGCTGAACGCCAAACACCATGAGCGTTTCTGCCATGTCCCGCACAGCACGGACTGCCATCTCAAACCCCAGCAAGCCGGCAGGTCCAGCATAGCACCCTACCTGGCCTAATTAAAGAAACAGAGCTAATCAGGCCAGGCACAGTGCCATATTGATTAGATGGCGGAGGCACAGCCCTGACAACTAGACCTTCTAGTGGGATAACATAGCACTTGGCTTGCATGTTACTCGGATAAATCAGAGCCTTTATTCTCTGTAACTGTCAGCGTGGCGCTGCTCGCAAGCACTGCCTTCACACAGGCTTTAATGCTGAATTGTGTTTTGTTTTTCTTTAATATTACCCAGAACTCAACAATCATCTCCCTGTTTTGCGGGCACAGATCCTGAAATAAGATCAACTTTGTCTCCAGGGGTCACTTTGCAGCCAGCAAACCTAAAGCTGTGCAGGAGAACAAAAACAAGGCAAAGAGAGAAAAATATCAGGCTGTTCTGCAGACCTTCAATTTAAGATATGAAAACCTTTCAGGGCTCATTCTGAGGAAATGTGTAAATGCACTGATTAGGACTTTCAAGTTCGAGCCCTCCATATTGGTCTAACAGTGCGGAGCTGATGGTTTCCCAGACATGTTGCTGAACATGCAGATCATCGCAAGGACCCACTTCCCCATGGAGCCTACCCTGCAGCCTTCTCCGTCCAGACGCACCCCATAGCGCAGCACCCTGAGAGCAGCCCTGCTAGCTCTCCAGACGTCCTGAAGAGGACAGTAACCACAGGTGGATTCATGCTCTGAAAGAGAAACCCGGTAGTCCTTTTGTGTGGCCTCTGTTTGCCACTTCCATTCTCATCACCTAGGACGTTTCAAAAGGATAGACATGTTTTCTTTCCCTAAATAATTCTAGAGAGGCTGTGAGAATGTTAATATTTATGGGTCTGACTAGCTGGGAAATCAGACTTCTTCATATCACAGCATAACCATTTTGAAGATCCTGTTTCAAGGAAAAGTGAATCCCAAGGTTCAAACAGGGCTGAGAAAAAAGAGAATATTTTATTAGCTACGATCTCTCTGATCAAGGCAATACCAAAAGCATTTCTCTGTCTGCAGAGAAAACAATGAAGAATGTGGAGTAGGCAGAAAAGCTAACGCTCATTCAACAATACTTGTGCCTGTACTTCTGAACCCCCTCCCCACCAAAAAAAGAACAGCACAGCCTTTCAATCTGCAATCGTGTGCACACATCAACATTTATCAGAATGTGAACATCTCTATTTTATTCCACTTCAGCCTGTAAATAAGTGCAAATGGACTGATTAAGCAAAAATTACTTTTTTTCTGCTCTCCCTCCATGGAGAAGGTGGTGGAGCTGTTTTACTTGAGAGCAGGCAAGAGGGGGCACTCATGCATTTCTTACACGAGGGCTTTTGCTTGACACTGTGTTGATGGGAAATGTATCTGAGAGAGTCCTTGTTGGAAAAGGTTTCATGAAAAATACCAAATTAAAGTAACGGCATAAAGAAGCAGAAAATTTGTCAGAAAGGGAAAGCAGAAAAATGGCGGTGCGTGGGTAATGCTAGCAGACGTCCCGGTGCCCTGCACTGGGAGGCCTGCCCCGGCAAATCTGCTTAGGCGGGAAGACGAGGTGCTGCAGAAGCAGAGGTGGAAGCAAAGCTCCTGTGGGGCTGAAAGAAAGGCTGGGTCTAAAGAGCAGCCCACAGCAGCAAGCTGAATCTGGCCTTGAGCCCCTCGCAAGCTTTTAAATTTTCAGAGTAATGAAAAAGGGCAGGCTAGGGGCTGAGAATAGCTGAAAGAGATACAGCTTGAAGGGCAGTCCTCATTTTACTAATGAAACAGTTTGTCTGCCTGTGCAGGGTCACTCAGGAAAGTTAAATAAATCAATCAGCTAAAGGTGTGAAATCAATTTATAGAAGTTATAGCATATTAAGGCGCTGTGTGAATAGTTTCATTCAGGGTAAATAGCCTTAGATTACTACAGTTTAATTATCTAGATTAGCAGAAACAGAATATGTTTTGATAGCAAAGTAAAACAAGATGGAGGGAGAATAAACATCCAGTTAGTAAATTAGTCCTGCATCTATGGTCAGTCTTTGTTTTTAGCAGCAGAATATCCAAAGCTACTCAGATAGAAAAATAAAGTTTATCATGCATTATGAATACCACATAACAAGCTTCACTGCAAAAGGCAAGAAGGAGCAGAAAGTGTGTTACGGCAAACAAGCACAAACCTCACAGTGTTTGCTGTGCCACTGCGAGACCCGTTTGCTGCCCGCATTTCTCTGTGGGGAAACTAAACCATATTCCTGCTGCAGACAGCAGAGTCAATTAACTGTGAATTAACTTTTAACAAACACAATTTAACTGAATTACTGGATAGTGATATTATCAGAAACGTAACTATTTCTTTTATTAAAAACTACATTCGTTTGTTCAGTTAAGCAAAACATCAGTCAACCAAAAACTTTGCCTTGCTCAGGAAGTTTCCCTCTCTTCCCTTAGCTCGCCATCGGGCTCTGCTCAACTGCTTCTTCTTGCACCAGTAAAATGAGCCATGCTTATGTTTTTACCTTTTGCAGGCTTCCTCCATTGGTCTCATCATCATCCCAGGCTCTTCAGGAGATTTACCCTGCTGTACAAATTATGAACTGCTCATGCTACAACTACGTACGTGAACTAAATATAAGGTTATTGGCTGAGGTCAGTACGTGCTTGTGGACACCAGCTTGTGAAGCACACCTTCATCACGTAAAAACCTGAATTGTAAGTCACTTTTAAAAATCATAGAATCATAGAATCACTGAGGTTGGAAAAGACTTCTAAGATCATCAAGTCCAATCGTCAACCCAACACCACCATGCCTACTAAACCATCTCCCGAAGTGCCACATCTACACGTTTTTTGAACACCTCCAGGGATGAGGA
>Ga0181612_161309_pt1 | contig 12285 bp, 7 predicted proteins | sample HoacroProtozoa21_FD_119630 | JGI IMG/M metagenome (GOLD analysis project Ga0181612, IMG submission 119630) | Hoatzin crop microbial communities from Cojedes, Venezuel. Combined Assembly of Gp0051906, Gp0051904, Gp0051908 | reverse complement strand
TTTCTTTTAGACCCTGACAATTCTGGGCTTTGTTAAAAGGGAGGTGAGCTGTGCCCACCATTGGGAGCCAGCCACTCCTGACTTCTCATTGCATCTCTGACTGTGAAGCTGTCGGCCCGCATCATTACTGTTATCTCTTTGCAAGAGAGCCCCAGCACGTTAGGCTCTTCCCAGCTGGACAGCCGCAGCCAAGCTATTCGGTGTCTCTGTGTCTCGCAAAGCAGCAATAACAACACTCGAAGAAACATGCAGATTATTTAGTGTTATAAATCGCTTTTCTTTCTTTTCATTGCAGTTTTCATGAATCAAAGCTTGTATGCTGTGTTAGGAGAGAATCCAACTCATGGGTCTGTTTATGTTTAGCTAGACAGCAACCTAGATTGTGATTGAACAGTTTCCAGTTCCAACAGAGAATTTCAAAGACAACACAGACCATGAGAAAATGCTTTCTCATATGAATGAGGTCGTAATACAGGTCCCTGTACTTTACCAGACTGATGAAAGATTTCTATAGAGTTGCAGAGATATCTCTATCAGAGACACTGCAGTAGTTTACAGGAGAGAACGATCAAGATCTGGGGTAGGATGACTGTAGAAAAATCCACTTGAGACAGTTCCAGGTCAATGGGATCCACTGAATTCTGTGCTGCAGAAGACCAGTGAATTCGGAACGAGGAAAGAAGCTTAGGTTAAACTCACTGCTTTTCTAGGCAATGCACCTATGGAAGCCAGGCATGAGGAAGACAATTTGCAAACTGGTTAAGGCAAGAAAACATTTGTTGCTTTCTGAACAGTCTGACAACGGGGCAAGCTGGGTAGTGCGGAAGAGAGAGATGGAGGTAGCTGATTGTATTGGGAACACATCCCCGCGCTGGCTGCGTCTGGAAGTGAAACTCTGCATCTGGAAGAGGGAGGTTTAAGGCAGAACAATAGCAGCGTTTTCTGACCTGTCGTAGTCAAGACTCTCTTGCTGAGAGAGAAGAAAAAAGGCTGTCACCAGTGTTCCTAAATTCCCTCTGATCCTCCCCCTCTGCAGTGAACACACTTAATTTTTATTCTGCGGGCACCCAGGCTCACTTCCAAGCTTTGTGCCAAGCAGGTGCCAGATTATAGCCATTGTGGTATCTGACAGGGAGCACAGTGGGAGCAGGCTGATTATAGTCGTAGGAATTTGCAAGCTGTTAAAAACACTGGAGAACATCCCTATCACAGAAAAAAAGACCTGATTGATGCACTTTAATTGCTTCTGTTGTTGGAGTTCGAAAGACCAACAGTAAGCAAACCTTATTATTGTTACCTTTTAGCACTTCTTTCTTTCTTCCTCTTCCTGTACTCTATTCCCACGCACTGGATGGAGTTGCTCTTGTGAGGCATGGGGGTACCTGATACTAAGCTCATCATTTATTAAATAAGCTCATAATTTATTAAATTTATGGGATGCACAGTTTTATTATTCTGATAGTGCAGATGCCTTGAAATTTCATACTGTCATATAGCTCCTGATCACGCTTTTGTATTTTTAAAGCTGCAACAAATGGGATGGCTGCAAGTGGAAATAATAAGAGACTGAGTTGTCACCCCTACATGTTTGAACCTAGTCATGATCTAAAATGACAGAAAATTCTTTTCAGGGTTGTTTGATGAATTCTGAGAAATGAGTTGCTTTTTGCCATTTGGCTTCTCAGTAGACACGTAGCCATGTTTGAGACATTTCCACTGCATTTCACAGCCTATTAGAATATTTAAAGCACAGACGGGCACAAAGTATGAGCTACCCTTTCCCATTGGCAGCCCTTTCCCACAGCTCCCTTAATGACTTCTCAATGGATAGCAATGAGATTACATGTTTTTGTCCTTGTGCTTTTTAAGAGGTGTCTATGAAGAGATGTTCCTAAGCCACATGCATTGCTGACAAGAGAAGTTATGCCATCTATGACCTTATAGGTCATGATGGCAGATGACTCTGCATGTATTTGTGGGCCAGTGCAGAGCCATAATTCAGCTGTTCATGGAAATATCAACATACTCTTTGTAAAGTGCTCTTGCAATAATTTTAAATGTAGCCCCTAGTGTCTGATTTGATCCAGCTTGACTCAAAACTCCAATAATTTACACACAGAGAGCATGTGGGCAAAACTGAAGTCTAACAGCGTTCAGGACTGTATTTTCCTGCAAAAACTTGAAACATCTATTCATAGTTGGTCAGCCTTTAGATACTAGGACAATGAACCCAAACCAGCATGGCTCGTTCAGCTCTCCAGCACTGCTGCTTGTCCTGCCAGCCTAATGCCAAGAAGGGGAGCCAGAGACTGCAAAGCAGCAACATAGGACATTGGAAGAAGAAGCAGTAAATGCTGACCAGTTCTGGCTCAGCGTCCAGCCAACATGTTTTTAAAACCATCACCATTCATCCTTGAGATGGACTAGTTTTCCAGTGCTGCTGGTGGCAGAAGGAGAGGGATACATTCTCAACTGCCTCCTACTTTGTGCAGTGGTACCAAGACCATAAGGGTTACACAGGGCATAGGGATGTGATAAGTAGATTTTCTCTCCACAAAGGTGGCTTTGGATAAGTATCAACGACTGGTCCTAGAGCATGATACATGTTTTGTTAATGTGCTCATTACTGGTATAATCAACAGTCAGTGTCACCTGCCTCTACTCCAAAAACAAGCTCTCCAATGAGAGTCTATTGCTTGGCTGAATGGCAGCAATGCTCAGCCTCGGGACCCTCAGCACAAGGGGATACTGGTTCCACATCCCTTGCTGCTCTTCTAGTGAACTGCACTAAGCTGAGTTTGCATTATAAAGAGGGAAAGGTTCAAAGCCCAACCCAAAATATAGGGTCTTGGGGCCACCTGCCACACGCAGCCAGGATTTCCATGTCTTTCTATCCTTAGGATTTGAAAAGCTGGCAGATGAAGGAGATGGGTTGCCTGCACCCTTTTTCATGCTGTTACATGACATTATCACTAGGGCTGCATGGAGGATGATGAGGCTGTCTGCATCGTCCTGTAAGGTTTTGGACCAAAACTCCTGACTACATGAAAGCAGAATGGTGTTGAAGTGCCCATTTTGATTCTGGCATCTCTGCGTGGGTCTGTGTGCACATCGGGGTGTGTGTGCATGTGCATGTGTGAGGAGACTTGCACAGAGATCCCAGTCAGTCTTTGATCTGGTTTCAATCAGAGTTTTTCAACCCAAATCAGGATATCAGAGCTGAAACCAATAAATTCCCATAAGTGTTTTGACATCAACAAAGTTTTACTTATTAAAAACCACCTACCATCTTGAAAAAACATTTTTCTTCTTGAAAAACCATTTTTCTTCTTTTCATGGGGCAATATCTTACAGCCTATACACCAGTTTTGACAGAATCAAGTTAACTGCTGTGATCATGAATTTCTATAAATCTCCCAGACTGAGCAAGGCTGACGACTATTTTTGTAAAATGTCAGGAACACAATTATTAGGGTGTAGGGGAAAAGGTGCCATGAAAGATGGCAGTTTTCCTTTTAAATGCAAGCACTGCTGGATCAATTAAAATGATCACAGGGGCTCGGCTCATTCGTATTTGAGGAATGTCCTTTGAAAACGCGCTAATGCTTTTGGCAGCAGATTTTGCTCATGGGACAAGAACCTTTAAATTAAACATACAAGAGTTCAGTCTTCAAAATTGGAAGGAAGATTGAAACAGTCTGGGGTGGCCTATGCTATTATATACCTTTATTAAACTCTGAGGAGCCAAAGAGGCATGCCAGCTTTTCAGTGCGCTGGAAGGTTTGCAGGGCCCTTGAAGGGCTGCTGCTGCTTTTCTGAAACACTACAAGATATAGATGGGTCGGACACAGCAATATTTCCATTTACTTTCAGGATATGGCAGTAGAATTTCCCTGTACTCCCTAGGGTTTGCTCTTCTGCTAAATGACAGTGCAGAACATGCTATTAGCGGAGATGCCAAAGCCTAGCTAGCATCTGACACCTTAACCTCCCCAAGAATTATATCAAAGTACTGGAAAGATCTACCACAGTCTCTATTTGTAGAACGGCAGGGACCTCCGGTGCAGCAGACGAGTAGGTCGGAAAAGATTGCTATATACAGCAACTGTCAGATGAAATTGTTTGGCTACTCAGAAATTTGTTTCTGACTATTTCTCCAAATGCATCTTAAGCTTCATAAGGCAGAAAGTTGAAAGGTGATGATGGATATTATGCATTCCAACGACCTGTTTGCTTTTAATACACAGTTAACATTTTCCTAGCATGTAGCAGCTGTGTGTTGCCCTTTACCTTGCACAGGCACCCTACGGAGTGCTGCTAAATTACAATTAAGGCATTTGAGGCAAGGACAGCAGGGCACGTGATGATTTTTACACCATTGACAAACCGTTCAATTCTGTTCTTTCAGGCTGGAACTGGCTAAGGGATGCTGGTATTAGCCTTTTGCCTAGTGCAAGAATACCACCACATTTTAGCCTTGTAACACTGCAATTGATATGGCTGCTTAGGCTATTTGTACAACAATTAGCAGTGCATTAGATTATGTCAGTAACAGTCAGTGGGGAGTTGTACTGCCTGTGTATAGCCATAAGCTTGCTGGCTATTTGTGGGGGGAAAGAGCATTGAATCCAGACAACTTTGGTCAAGAATAGGGATCTGTATCTATTCCTGATAGCCCTAAAAACACCACTAGTTGGTCAGGGACTAAGGATAAGTAACTGCTAAGATCTGAGGAAAAAGGTGCAGGAACAAAAGCGTAGCAATACTCACAGAAGGTCTACTTTATAATAACACACTCTAAAGGAGGGGACATAATTGTGTGCCCTATAAATACATGGGCACTGGTTCTTGCAGTAGGAAAACGGCGGCATTGCTGAAGGGCAGGGCAGTGCCTGGGCTGACTGCGAGCACGCAGTGTGCTGGAGAGCACAGGCGAAGAGACAACGCTGTGGTCAGAGCAAAGCTATTTCATAACAAAAAGTAATATAGGTATTTTAACATCCATGCAGAGTACAGCTCACCCTAAAGTTCACAGTTGCAGTGAAGTCTACTGAATTACACCTACCTCCCAAAGTCGAGCCGACCCTTTGGTGAGTCTGTCCTGCTGTTTCCAAGTTCACTGCTGGGGAATATGCACGTGGCTGCCCTGAACTCCAGGGCACGCTGCCTGCTGATGTCTGTGGTGAGCACACCTCTTGGTGCCAGCAGCTCTGAACTATACCTAGCCGGAAATCTGGAACCCAGTCTGTCATCTGGGTCCATTTCTCCCATAGACCTGCCCTTCCCTCCACCATAAATCCACAGAATTTCAGTGATTTCTTTCTTTCTTTCCCACCTTGTAGTGGGTTTTGGTAGCTTTTGTTTGGACCATTTTTTTGATACAGTGAAGAGAGTTTGTCCCAGTTAAAAACAATCTGAAATGAGTTGCACAGACACCTGCGCACACACAGAGTGACAAGATGTGAACAAAGCCAAACTCTTCTCAACTAAAGGAGCTTCAACCAGCTGGGAAAAAAACAAAACAAAACAAGTAATACATTTTTCTATGTAATATTTGTTTTTTATATAGCAATACACTGGCAGCGTAATTTTCAGCTGTTCGGTAGGTGGAATACAGTATGTACCACAGCATTACTTTGGTCTTAAAGGTGTCTAAAGCAACCAAGCCTGGTGTGACCTGCAGAATATGCAGCAGTCCAGTCTAAAACTCAGACTCAATTGCCTTACTTGTTTTTGTTGGATTACTTTAGAACTCATTTATAGGGTTTAATGCAGGAATCTGTAGTTCCTGCAATAATTTACAATATTTTCATATTATTTCAATGCTTCTCTATATGCTCTGGTGCTCGGCTTTGGAGGGTGGGTCCGGTAGCCAGCAAAAGGTGGCAAGCATCGGCTGCAGCGCTGAGGCAGCTGGATTAGCCCAAGGATAGGGATGGGAGAGAGTGAGGTGTCCTCCTCTCCCTGGCTGTGTAGCCTCTTGCACATGAGATGGTGCCTGATCACCACTGCTACTCCATCACTGCACCCTCTTTTAGCAAGGGTGGCAGAGCTGCTATCCCCCTCTGCTCCACTGCAGTTCTGTGGGTTTGTGTCGCCCTCCACCGCCTCTGGATTTCCTAACCAGCAGGAACCCTTTTACCCAGCCTGCCAAAATACAGTCTTCATTTAAATGCCCCTTGCTCATACGGCAGGTGGATGAAATCCAAATGCTGGATTGATTCTGGGGGACAGGCAGCGTGCCTTGCCTCAGCACCAGCTGAGGCAAGCTGTGCTCGCACATGTCATATGCCAGCGCGCTGGGAGGTTCCTACCCTGTATTCAGAAACACAGGAGAGACTTTGTTTCCTGCCACCTTTCCCCAAAATCAAATTCTGCATCCTCCACTGGTGTGGGAGGAAGTAAAACCTTGGCTTCTAATGACACCAAGACCCTCTAGAGATCTGAGATTTATCAGCAAGGCCCCTGTCCTCAAAGCCATTTATGTCTGGCAGCTTCTTTTTGCACCACTGGAGCTGTGGTTGCACCCTGCCTGGCCAAGCCATTTCCACCGAGTGGGTGGAAACGGACAGATGTGGCAGGGATCAGTGCAGAGGAGTTGTAGGAGCTCAGCTGATCCAAGTAGTGGTGGTGGGAAAGAAGTGAGGGACAAAGGGGAGAATTGGCATTAGAATCAGAAGGGATATTGTGGATTTTCACATGGTGAAAACTGAGTGTCTCAATAAACCTGGGAGAGTGGGCATGCATGGTAGGAGGTGAAGTCCAACAGCAAACTAGGAAAAGAAGAAACTAACCCAATGTGAACCAAAAAGATTAAACATCATTTATTTAACAACAACAATCAGCATTTTGAGGGCTGTGAATGGTGACTTGTGATGCTCAAAGCTGACAATGCTATTCTGAGCACAAGACTCTCCACTTGGTAACAGTCAACATTTCTGTGTGCGCACCCAAAGGCTTGTCCCTGGCGCGAAGAACTCGTAAGCCACCAGCATGGGCTGCAGCCCCTCCATGGAGAGCAGCTTCCTACCACAAAGACTCCAAGTTCGGGCAAACCCAAGCATTTTCACCTGCGCTTCTCCTCAGGGGCAGCTGTGGACTCTTAGGGGGACCTTAACAATGGGCAAAGAGGTGAATATGCAGCCCCATCCCAGGCAGGCACATGGCCTTAGCAAGCCTTGGATGGAGGCGTCTAAGACACCCTCACAGGGCTGAGGGGAGCCGGGTGCCTCTGCAAACCAGCTCTCCTACTTTTCTTTCCAGCTGGTTGAAACTCCACTGGTACCTGGCGCGCTGCACTGCGGCCGTCACTGTGTCCTCATGTTGGGCACCTCACGCAGCACCCACGCACCTCTGTGCTCCGGAGCGGACCCAAGCTGTGCACCCCGTGTCCCCCAAATGTCCTCGTCCCTTTCCCATCCTCTCAAGAGCTTTGACAGAGGGTTGGCTCTGCCTGGAGAAGATCAAGCAGCTCCTTTTCCAGTTGACCGGGACACACTAGCCACAGCTGTCCAGCTGTGCTGTGAGCGTGGGAGGGTTTGCTATCAAACGGCGGCAAGTCTTGCCTGGCTGCTGGCACCCACTTGAGCGCACGGAGAGCTGCCCTTTCCGATGCGGGGCAGGGAGAGGGGCACAGAGGCAGCCCTGGCTCCCCTCCATTTCCAGATGACCCAACTGCACTGGTGAGACTGGGGCTGAGCGGCTCCGGGCAGGCAGGAGCAAACTGCAGGCGGTGCCTGGAACAGACTTGAACATGGGCTTGAACTTTGACGCTGCTCCTTCCAGCAGCCTTGAAAGGGAGGGAGAGCGGTGGCGTGACCGGCCCAGGCGGCTCTCGCTGACTCGATGTAAACATGTTTTTAAGCTCCTGGTGCAGCCGGCGGGGAACACACTGTCCCCGTGGGTTCCCTGCCTCTCGCCCAGGAGGCTGCCAGAACAACGGCAATAGGCACTGCTGCTTCCCACAGCCCCCGGCCCCGAGCGGAGGAGGCCATGCTATATACTTAGCCAGTGTTTGTCCTTAAAGAAAAAGGAGAGAAAAAAAAAATAGGGTGGAAAGCTGTAAGCAGAACAAAAGAGCCAGCAGCTAGCAACTGAACAGCAGCCAGCAACTGAACAGCAGCCACACGTTTCCTGAAGGGTATTTTTAAGGTTTATAATCGTTCCCTCCTTATTTACAGTGCTGTTTTGTGTCCTTTTATCTAGCGCTAGCTGCCAGGCTGCCCTCTGCTTAAACCAAGCTATTCACGTCCAAGCGTCTGGAGCTCCACTGCCTATGGGAGGCAAGCTTAGCTTTTTTAGGCTCGCAGCCCCAAACAGCTGGAATAATCTTCCAGCCTCATTGAAGCGGGCCCCCACATTGTTCGGGGTTTGGACACTCTTAATCCTTTTTCTAAAAAAGCCTCAGCTGTGTGAAATGAGCACAAGCAGCGGCTGGTCACTGTTGTGTGCCATTAAAGAGTCCTGTCCTTCTGTCTCCAGGCATGGGCAAAGCCCCTTTATCCCAGCCGAGCTCTTGATGGCTGGGGACACAAGGACAAACTGCCCGCTTTGCCGGACAGGGACAGACTTGCTCCTCAGAGCCAACAGCAGCTCTGCACCCAGACTTTCTCAGCGTGGACCTGGGCTTTTGGTCTCGCCTTGCTTGAACAGAAAGGCTGAGAGCTGACCTCTCTCTGGCCTGGGGTGACTGGAGCTCAAGGTGTTGTGGTATACTGGTTGCACTGCCTTGGACAAGGGCGATGGGGCTGAAGCAAGAGCTCTCAGCCAGTCTGGTACTTTTAGGTTGGCCGTATGTGCATATACACATTTCTGTTAAACATATCTTGAATGTCAAAATGTATGCCACATACTCCTCTTCCCCCCCTAGGTGTGTCACTTGATCGTAAATTCCTCCAACACAACACAAGCCATCTTGCAGACCACATGGCAGGTAACACAGTGAGGCCGCCGTCTTGCCTGGTCTTGCACTCTGAAGGGGTTAAAAGTTAATTTACTTGTTGTCTTCTGGAGACCCTTCAGGAGTGTGTATGTCTTCTCTACCGATCAGCAGCTCAAACCATTTTGCCTTTGTCCACAATTCACTGGCGTCAACGAGAAGCTTGTCATAGATTTCAGCGGACATGATGTGAGATCTAAAGATGAATTATTACTGCTCTAATAGTTATAATTTACATTGGTTAATATGTTGATCCCACATTATATTACACTTTTTTTAATTGCTTGAAAGAGAAAATAAAGGGTTAGCATATGTTAGAAGAACTTTACAGCAAAGAACAGTGAATTACATCAGCAGTTCTCAGACATGCTTGTAGACAACCTATTGATCCTTTACCTATATTCTGTATTCTATACCCATGCTCTATAAAAATAAGAATAATTTAGTAACTGCTTCTGAATCTATTATTTAAAAAAAAAACTTTTGTAAGTGAAAGCTTAACATCATTTACACCAATATACTGCTATTCTGCAAGAAATGTTTACATTTAAAAAAACCCCAAAACTTCCAGTGTTAATAAACTTTAAAGAAATTGTGGAGAGCATTTTAGCCTTTCATTGGCAACAGCTTTGCTGGAATCTCCTTTCTGTTCTTATGAAATTAAACAACCCCCTCTGAAAAAGCATGCTGCTGAGGACAGAACTTCTCCCCCAAAAGTCTCATTTGCTATAGCAGTGAGTGTGTTCATTCCTGGGAAGAAATGGGAGGATCTGCAGTCCTCTGCTCAGTTTGACTGCAGTGGTGCAGATTTGAAGTCAAGACACATCTTCTCCCTTAACATCAATACTCACAGGTGAAGAATGCCATTCGGTGGCAGAATAAAGGAGAAGGCAAGGACAACTGTTGGGAGAAGGATGAAAACATCTCTTTCAGTCAGCCTTTAATACTAATCTCTGTAATATAATTTCCAAGGTCTGCCTGAACCAATTTATGGCACTCCAGTGAATAGTTTTGCCATTTCTCCAGCTGTCCTGACATGGATGTCATTATTCAAGCGACAGAAGCCTGGGAATATGCAGAAGGTGCTAAGATTTTTTTTCCCCTCAAGTGAACTGATCATCCAGTGGCCTTGAAAAATCATCAAAAGCTTTTAGAAGTGTGGCGTGCCTTTGAAGCACTGTTCCCATCCTTCAGCTACAGAACATATGCGTGCACAGCCTGCCACCAGCAACAGTAGGAAGAACAGAGGAACAGGAGGGCAAGGCCATAGAGGCAAAGCACATGAAAGGATTTGGACCAGTAGAAGGCTGCTGGGCACCTCCACAAATAACATGGATAATGAAAACTTAAGCATATTCCCAGTCAGAGTTTGAAATGAAGCTTTCTTCATCATGTATTTATGTAAAACCTAAGGCCAAGTTGATTAGAAACAAGGGAGAGTTGCCAGTGAGTTCAGAGGGTTTTATAACATGCCCTAACTGAGCACAAACAAGTGCTTCTGTGTCAACACAAATGAAGTTTTATGCCTGAGCAAACAGTTTCCTACGGTCTCTGGAGCAACAACACGTACCTGTTAATATCCAGAGTGGTATAAACCATCTGATCCACCCCTGCACGAAGGTTGAATTCCTCCAGTAGCACCCTTCGTAAGCAGGGGAGTGACTCTGGGTCACCAGTACCCTTTGCAATGCAGGTTAGTCATTGGGCTGCATGCTACAGCAAATGGAGGCAAGAGCGACTATCCCTGCCAGCTATTCCACCCTGTTTCCCAGTTCATTTGTTAAAAATCAACCAGGCGTGTTCTGGATGGTGAAGCCACTAGAAAAGAGAAAGCCACGAACATAAACACTCAGGAAAGAGCTTTCAATGCATCTGATTTCTCAATATGCCTCACAGTATTTAACAATCAGTATCAGTTACAGTTAGCGCCTAATTTTCTGTAAAAGGTCTGCCCAGTTAGCAAATTCAGTGGTATGTGGGTGTCCCAGGAGGAGTAAGCGTGGCTCAGATGGAGCTCTCGGGTGCCTGAGCTGCTGCTCTGTGGGGTGCAGAGCCCCCAGTGATGAGCCTCACGCTGTCTCCTCTGGTTGTGGGGCACCCAAACCCAGACAGACCTGTGGTGCTGGGAAATGCAGCCCGTGGTGATGAGCTGCACAGGGGCAGCTCCAGGCACACACAGCTTGTGCCAGCAGCCAGAGGGGTTCTTCTGCTATGACCCATTGCCAGTTGTTGCAGGATAAATACTGTCTGAGATTTTCCATTATCTGTCCACCTTGGCCAGCAATGACACAGCAGTGACATTGTTCCGAGCTCTGTATTTCCAGCCTCCCACAACCACCCAGAATTAGTAAGGGGACTGGAGTCATCTACCTAAACATAGACATTCACTGACACTTGGGAAAGCCAAGAGCATCCATACAAGGTATTTGCATGGGACTGGCAGACGTGACGAAGGACCTGTGGAAGATCTCTGTTCTTCTGGAGTGACAGATGAGAGACAGGCAGAGTACTGCAGGGTTCGCTATACAGCATCAGGTGTCTATTTTTAGGTAACTGAATTAGCTGGGAGCCAGCTCACAGCTGAAGCCATCTAAATGCAGGTGCCTACATGTGCCCCAGGTGTGCAGGGTCCCATTACAGTCAGTGAACTCTGCCATTGAAGGCAGGAGAGCTATTCCGCTGGCCAGAAGTAGGCGTCTGCTCCAGGAGGAGCTGATAGCTTTCTGGGGTCCTCTGGATATATCGACTCGGGTCACTGGAGAGAGAGCTTAAATATCCAGCTCCCACCTCGGCGCATACAGACAGACACAAGCAGAGTGTCATGATAAGGTGTCGTACCTGGTGTGCTGAATCCCATGACAAGGTTCTTCGTTTTCAGGCCCAGTCCCCTCACACAACATAGTACAGAAAGACCAAACTATAAACAACAATGAAAACAATTATCTTTTTTTACTTGATTTTCTTATTTGAGCCTTTCAGACAGGGCATATCTGTACGTATCATATTAACGTAACATAAAGTATGGCCGTCCTACACTGGAAACTCTCTGCCACTTTCCAGGAGGATGCTCTGCAGCCCCAAATGGCAGGAATGATGGTCACTCCTCTTGCTGCGTGTCCCACATCACAGGTCTGTCCAGGTTTTCAACTGGCCATGTATCCAGGAAGACAACACGAAGCTCGTTCCGCAAGGCTGTCCCCCTCACACGGCAGGAAATCAGGTAGGTCCTTTCTTTTCTTGCCTCTTCCTGCTAGGAACTGCAAAGCAAGGGAGTGACACAGAAAAGAAATTGAGCAAAGGAGGCAGGAGACCTGCATGGTTAAACAAGGAGCTTCTAGCGGAGATCA
>Ga0181612_156898_pt1 | contig 12285 bp, 6 predicted proteins | sample HoacroProtozoa21_FD_119630 | JGI IMG/M metagenome (GOLD analysis project Ga0181612, IMG submission 119630) | Hoatzin crop microbial communities from Cojedes, Venezuel. Combined Assembly of Gp0051906, Gp0051904, Gp0051908 | reverse complement strand
TTGGGGGAGTGAAGAAAAAAGTCGAAAAGGAAAAAAAACTGAAATTGGGTTTAATTTTTTTCAAAAAAAACGGTTTAAAAAAAAAAAAAAAAAAAAAAAAAGAATAAAAACACAACCTCGCTAACCACAGAGTGAGTAGCAAAGTCCTGTCACAGCCGGAAAGCTGGCCAACAGGTAGGACACAAAGGAGTGTTAATAAATGTCCAACTCTCAGCACAGAAAGAAGTTAACAGCGGTGTGCCCTGGGGAGCTGTGCTGAGACTCACACTGTTCCATGTATTTATTAATGACCTAGAGGCGATGGAAAAAGTGCTGATGCAGGAAATTATGTAGGTTAGTCAAGATGAAACAGCACTGTGAGAAGTTCTCAAGCAGCCCAGCAAAACTAAGTTGGAGGTAAATCTTCCGGCATATTTAAATAAGGCACACCTACCTTTAGGAAGGACAACCTGCTTGTACATTTCTAGGCTTACAGTTTCTCTCTCAAAAATCTGTTCACTACCATGTCTGATGCAAGGAAGATGGTGAGTCTTCTCATTTTAATTTGTAAAGTGGGAGTAACCATTTATGTTGGTGAAAATTCTGCCATAAAAAGTCACCAAAAGTAGAATCAGATCTCCTAATACTTTCAAATAGAGCTAAATGCAACAAGACAAAGATTAAACTAGAAAAATAAATGTGTAATAGTGCTACTAAATAAATCAAAGGTTTACTTTCATACTAACAGATTCAACTTTGGTGATTTCTTACAAAAAGAGTGAATTTCCACTACCTTTCACTGGTTTTGGCAAAAAGCTCAAGAGCTCAATGCTGACATTTAAGGATGGAATTGAAAGAAAATGGTATTTTTATTTAAAACACGGCAGCTAGAACACACACATGAACCTTACAAAAGACTCAGAATAAATTCTTAACACTTATTGCAAGGTACTTAGAAAGATCCAGAAAGCACCTCTGCTCTTCCTCATATTAACATCTTATTGAAAAATCGGAGTAGAACAAGAAGGGAGTAACAGAGAAAATGAAATTACAAAGTTTGATGTTAATCCAATTGTAAAAATTAATGCCAACTTTGAAGAGTTACAAAAACTCTCATGATATTTTGAAGTCTCACAATGAATTACGTGATAAAATTCACTATTAGTAAATTCTAATATATTCTGTAGATGTCTGCATAGTCAAGCAGAACATATCCTGAGTACACCTACATACAAAGTAATGAACTTTGAATCAGCTATTGCCCATGGAGAAAAAAAATCTCAGGAGTTATAAAACATTCTTAAACCTGAGTTTCAGAATTATTTTAATGTTCAAGTAGACTATAAGGTTGGTTTGGGTTTTTTTTTTTTAATCATTATGTCATGCTCTATATTTATGGGTGCACCCAATCATCGTTTGTTTATTTAAAAGCCCCACATTCAGTTTTGTTTCCATTTTCTTAAAAAAGGGGGAGATAAGAGAACTAGAAATCATACAAATAGGAAAGAGATGAACATATTATATATACAAGGAGCAACTAAACAGACTGAGATACTTCAGATTGGAAAAAAGACCACAAAAAAGCCACTGGACAGACATGTGTAAATAATTCATAGTATGCAGGGTGAGGTTTTTGCTTTACTGTTTCTAACACATGCTCTAATGGGTATTCAGTGCAGATACAAAATGCAGGTTTTTGGTATTAAGGTTCCAGGGAAGTATCACTGTGTTTTCCTCTGCTCTCATACACACCTCTGCTCACCTGCTATTCACTCCTGTGAACAAAATAGTAAGCTAGATGGATATGCAATTTGAACTAGTACAACCATTCATACATTCTTATTAGAGAGAAAAAAGGTTATGATCAAAGAATGCTGGGAAAATTATTAAAGAAATCACAGCTTGGGGGTTACAATTTGTAGGAGCTAGCATTAAAAAACGATAAATTGCCACATACTATAGCCTTTCTATTTTTTAAGTGCCGTAATATGAAAATCAAAGTGGGAATTGTTTAAAAGTCAAATGTTGCTGATAATTATCATCACAGAACTTACTCTCCTTAACTTAAAAGGCCTGATCATAATTTTGAGCACAGCCATACACAAGGCATCACAAACGATGACTTGAAGACACAGGCACTGTAGGAAAAGATGCATATCTAGAAATTTTGTATTAAAGAAAATCTTCTGTTACACCTCGAGTTTGACTCTTCTTTGCCTTGCATCATGCAGTCATTTATACCAACAGCTGAAGTATCGGTAGAAGAACCAAGAGAGAAATTCTAAAATACTGCCAAATTAGAACGTAGTGGTTTATACCTACTCTGCAATAGCCTGAATAGCTGCAAAGTAATTGAGCATTAAAACCTGATTTACTGTGAGATAAAAAGGATGGAAAATGCCCAATTATTTAATGACCTTTTCCAACCCCACTCCACTGGAGAAATACATAAATAAATAAAACATTCAGCATGCAGCAGGAATAATGAAACAATGCTCTTACACAAAACTAGTGGGGGAAGAGAACTCTCTAGTTTAGAAGGATAATAAAGAGTTTTCATAGTAGAAGCAAGAAAGTGGAGTAGGGGGAATTAACTCTTGGAGGTTATTGACTCGAGTAGTTTAGTAAGACTACAAAGTATTAGCAATATAGATAAGAACAACATCCACAGTTGCAGTAAAATAAAATTACAAAGCCTATCAGTACTCCAGTTCCAGGGTTTTTTTAAACAATGTCTAGGTAGTCTAACTTGATATTTAGCTCATAAAACTAGAGATTTTCACACCGGTCTTTAGACAGTTTGCTGCTAAAAATGATCAAAACTATTTATTTGCCACAGAAATAGAACATAAAATTTTTAAACGAGCTGTTAAGCTATAGCCCTTACATCGAATGGCATCAGCATACTTTTGAAATCAACGTCTAAAAGTACTTCATGTTTTACAAAAATGTTCAGTTACTAGCAAACAACAGAAAGTTCAGACAGCCATGGGTTCTAAGCAGAGATGAGTTTAACTCTGTGTTTTTCTTTAATAGAGTAAAAATGAAGCTCTCTGGAAGCAAAGTAACATTCAGGAAGATATCTATAAACCAGAGAGTGATAAAGGGGTGAAAAGCTCCATGCTGCTTTAGGAAGAGGAAAGCAATGCTATGATTAAAAACACCTGAAGACACCTCATGTGTCATGGCATTTTTCTATATTTCTCTTGTTCACTTAATAATAAGATATAACTATAGTCACAGACAAGGTACATGCCAAATACGTCAGCCAAAGCACTCTTTTTTAAAAACAATCGGACAGAGTTTCCTGTTTAAGAGCAATTTGGGGTTGTGATAGGATCACAGAAAGCTCAGCAGTCATTACTCACAGCAAAGATACTCGAACATACATGAAATCCACGTTCCTACACTGCACGTCACAGATACATGTGCTAAAAACCTTTTACTCCTATAATTTTTCTTCTATGTAGCAATTTTTCAATCTGATGAACAAACAAGACCACTCAAGACCAGGAGACATTTTTTTCCATCCTATTGGCAATCTACTTATAGTACTTCTCTAAATATTCAAACGTACCAACAAACTTTGAACACAACAATAATCACTCTTAGCCTGCTGCATTTTAGGTTGCTATTTGCAATTTTTAAAAATATTCAGCAAGAAAGTAAGTTTTCTATCTTAGCTGACTGGATCTTTAGCATTGACTAATCAGTTCCAAATAATAAGGCCCACAGCTCCCAATTGAAAAGGGACTGGGCACAGTCCTCTTTGCTCACAAACTTCACTCAAAAAAGCACTGAGTTCTCACTAACAAAAATTTCTGGAAGTAAAACTTGTAACATTTTTCAAGTTTTTGCAGGCTGTATTTCCTTGACCAAGAAACCTTTACACACCTGTAAGCATGCATATAAAACTCAGTTTCAGCTGGTTTTAAGTATTCTGGAATTATTCTTTTGATGAATCCATCATGCAGTCTTCAAGATAACAGAAAGTACTTTTTGTGCCCTTCCTAACTGAGAAGTAGGTTGGGTGTTAAAAATGTTTCTCAATTTATAATGGACTAATGAGCAAACTTTATCACTTTATTCCTAATACTGACTATGAACAATAAAACAATAAACAAACAAACAACCTACAGAAAAAAACCCAAAGCATCTGCAGTTTCTGAACACCATCGTTGACCTTCCTCAAATTACTATGATATCATGACACAATGAAAAAGGCAGAAAAATATGAACAGAAGTTTCAGTTCACATGACTTCCAAGCCATACTAGCCATCTCAGGACATATTTGTAAAGATTATACTTATCTTACTGAGATGGACTTGGGCAAGTCCAGTTTCTATCAAAGTATTTGACAGTATATTTACAGGATAGTCCAGTGGATTGGTGCAACGTAACAACTTTATAGTAGTTATTCAGAAACCAGAAATTCTGTTGTCAAGATTCATAGTTTTAACCAAGTCCTCCATGAACAAAGAAAGAGTAGAAACAGATCTTTGAGGGTAATTTATACATTGCTTTTGGCACTATTCATCTAGCTGCTGCAAAATATCCAAGTTATTCTGTGGAGCCCTGACACCAAATGCCTATTAGTTCCCCTGTACTACTTTTAGGAGGAATGCAAAGGCAGCCTAGCAGACAAAAAGTGTTGCACTATTGGAATCTCCAATATAATAGTCTTTTATCTCGCAGTCTCAGTGTTTCGAATCAACAGCTATGTTTAAAAGAATTAAAACAGAATTTGACCGCAGACAGGCAGGACACCAGCATACTCCTTTATGAATGTGTTATCTAGCTAGTCGGCGAGCACGCCAAGAGTACACTGTTTGAGCACTTGGTATCTTAACCTCCTCGCTTAATAACTACATAATGCGTCTCGTATGGTAAACGCTCAGAGTGCAGGCAGTTAGGGCAACTGAGAAAATGCATTGCATCACTCTGTTTGGGACCACCAGTGCGGTCTTTGGACAAGATCCTGCTTTCAGGAGGACATGGCTGAAAACAGCTCCCTAATTAGCATCAGACAGGCACAAGCTTGAGCAGAAACACAAGGGTCAACAGATTGAAGAGCGGGTCAAGCTACCAAAACTCTATGGGACAATACACAAGCTACAGGGCAGCAAAGCTTCTCATCTGTGTAGACAATAAGCTATGCTAAAATCTCTAAACCCTCCTCCTTCCTCACACTCCCTCCCCCTTCCAAAGGGGGAGAACAAAATTAAATGGCTCTGTTGTCAGTGTGACATGATCACTAATTAGCAGTTACAGTTTTCTGAATAAACACAAATAAACAGAGGCCAAGTCCACATCACTTGCAGCCAAAAATGTTTATGTTGTATATAAGGGCCCAATTAGCCGAGCATTAAGAAAGTACAAACAATCCCTCACAAAATCTCACACTTCCCATCACACCGAGGACAGAAAACACACAGAAACATTTCTGGAAGAGAATCAGTTGTACCTTTTCAGCCACTCCGATTTATTTTATTACAAGGATTGACACTTAAAAAAAAAAAAAGGAAGTAATTAAAAATCAGAAGGTTTGTTTCTCAAAAACAAAATTACTATTGATTGTTGCTTCAGAGTAAGCACTCCACATCCCGAAAGGGATTCTTCAGCAAGATTACACACTCCAAATTTTAGATGTCTACCTTTGAGAAATAAGCAATCACCTGATCATTTTAGACATCAGCTTTAAGTGAATCATGCTCAGAGTGCCTGTTTGCTCCACTGGCTTTGAAGGGAGCCCAGAACACTAGCTTAGATGTTAACATACATATTGGACCTCTGTTGGTGGTGGATTTCTTTTTCCTTTTCAAAATTAATCTAAGAGTGGGGTAAACACACCACTGTCTGGTTTTGCTAAGCTGTTACAATCAGAGCATTGCATAAACTTCACATCGTCCTTGAACTTCGATGAGATGTTTGCCCTTTTTGGAACAGGTCAAATTTCCCAATGGAAAAAAGAAAAAGAGGAAAAAAACAAAGGGTTGTTCTCATCAGAGAACGAAATTTACTTGCAGTTGCTTCACTCAGAAACAAGCTGTCAGCAGTCAGCAAGACCATCGCTTCTCATGGCTTCCCTGGCATCTATAGTCAAACTACTCTAAGCCCAGAGGGCCAACCTTCAATACAATGCACAGCACAGGCAGGAAACGGCAATGGGAAACAAGCGTATGCTGGTGAGATCTGGAGGGCAAGAACCAGGCTCACACACAGCGGAGGAGAAGGGAGCTGAGGCAGTAGGAGACCAAGAGGACAGCTGGACCAGTGAAGTGCAAGCAAAAAAAAACAACAGTGGATGAGAAACCAAATGACATCCAATAGGGATTATGAGTCCTGTCATGTTCTGTGTTTTATCTTGATTATCATAAAACTTATCAGAATAGAAATCATCATCCATGGAGAAAATGGAGAAAGAAAACATTTCCCAGGACCTAACTGGTTAAGGAACTTCTCTGAAGTGCAATGACTAAATAGCGAGCCATCACGTAATTATTTAAGGAGGTATACATTGCATTGCTAATCCTGTAAGCCACATACTTATGAACAAATGAGAAAACATGATTTTAAGTAAAAAGGCATTAAAAGGCATGCTTTTTAAGGATATTCCCACATTTTTGGAGGCTTCAGGAATTAGTGGTCAGCATGTTTTTCAAAATATCCAAGTGATTAAATGAGGATATTCCTGAAAATACAATGACAGCACTACTAAGAGTAAACGGGTGGTCACTGTTCCAAAGATAGTAGAAGGATACACATAAATAGAACCAGAGCCGAGTGACCAAGAAGAACGGGCCAAACACTAAAACTGAATTCACAAGGGCAGGCAAGAAATGGACTGAAATCTTGGGACAATGAAAGGAGGACTTGTTTTTAAGTGTAAAATCTGAAGTCATAATTCAAGCAAAATGAACATCAAAAAGGAATTTCAGACAAAGTCAATACAAGACCTGACTAAATATTGCAGGCTTTAGACTACTTCAAAAACTAAAAATTTAGTGCAACAGATGTTCCAGAACAATATAGGTCAGGAACAGCATTTCATCGTTTTACAATAAAGCAGTGCTTTCACATTTGAGTGTTGTTTACAGATAGTTGAATTGGAAAGGGAATAACCTTGCCAAACAGAACAACGCAATGGGGCCTCTTCTAAAATAACACCTGTACCTTAACTGCTTATTAACTGTCATATTTCATATATTACTTAACTACAATGAAAGCTCTAGAGATTATAATACTTAAATGCAGATCTCTATTCCTATTGGTTCAAGTTAAGAATTTAAGAAATGCCTCATACTACATCTAAGAGTGGTTAGTAATATAGTGCATTGAATCTTTCAGGAAATTTTCTTCCAAGGAGGAGAAAAACCCAACTTACTCTCACAGTACTATATACGCCTAATATATGCCATATGTGTAATATGTTAAACATGCATTCAGTCTTCATTTCAGTCATAGATAAGAATTAAGAAAAAAACATAAATGTCACTAAAAGTTCAGATTTTGGAGTACATTCTTTCCTCTTGAAAAACAAAGTTGTTTTTTTTAAATGCAATTTGTTTTTAATAGTTTCTCCTTAAGGAGCAGTTTTGAATGTAATGAGGCAAAAAGATGTGTTTTTCTGGTTGCTTATGTGCAACGTCATACTATTCTGCTGTAAAGCATGGAGGAGAATTTAAACTTCAGGGAAAGCCCATCTAACTCCCTTTCTCAAGGTCTACCATTAAAGTCAAAAGACTAATTGCTTCGAAGCTTCAGCAGAGATTTATTTTCACAAATCTTTAGACCAGAAAGTTAAGCAAAGTTGAGGGGGGAGAAAAGACAGAGAACAGGAGTGGCAATTAATTGTAATATTATCTATGGTAAGCAAGTAGCAAGTTGTGTTGAATTTTCACACCAGAGAAATTAAGGAGCAAATGTTACAATAGAAGAATATCCATTCTGTGGTTTTTGCAATTCACCAGCACCATTCAAAACAGTAGTCTGGGACTGATTGAAAAGGTAGACCACATTTTAAAATTAATTTTAGAAATAAGCATATCAACATAAAGGAAAAGACTTTTCTTTATTTTCTTTACAATAACTTTTCCTATTTTCTGTTACTTGACACAAAAAGTGCCCATCTTTACAACGAAGTGTAATTTAGAAACCTACAAACTTGCTCTATTTTTGTTTGTGAATTCAGTCACTTACACCATGCCTCCATAGCAAAACATTGCAGTACATTCAAATTCTGATCTGCAGCTCCATCCTTACAAGTTTTATGCATTTGGACAAATTCAAACAAATGTATTATTTTACACTGAGCTAAAGTTTCACTACGCAGCACCTGCACTTATCGTATCTAATAAGTCCCAACATCAGTATTTTAGAAGGCAGGCATTTGTTGAAGAAAGATGTTGAGATGACGTATTCAAGACCTTAATGAATTTTTTTTTTTTTGAGGGGGATTCTTTTAGGTCAGGTCTTTCTTCCAGCTATGGGATTCCTCATCTAATAACATTAAACAAGAAAGCAAAAAAGATAGCATTTTAAGTTACATACAAAAACCTCTTTGCAATAGTACTGCACAATTTGCAAAGGCACAGCTCGGACAAGAGTTCAGAATTTTGCTAAACCAGCTTTGGCCACTTTGGTTTTCACACACAAGTCATAGGCAGTGCCATACCCCAGCTTCTCCAACAACAGCCTGATCCCATAAGGCCATTCCTCGCTGACTTCAGTGTAGAAAAGCTCTGAGGCACTAAGGACTAAGTGGCCAAAACTGTTCCACACCTGTAGAGTTACAGGATTCCTGCCTTTTTAAGGAATTGCAAAATATTGGATTTATTCATCTCCTTTTCCTTCCCCCTTCCCAAACGAGACAGTTTAATCGTGACCTGGCACATCACAACCAGCTGGCATTTCATGCTGTTCCCAGCACTGATCAATCAGGACCTCGAAGTTAGATGGATGCATTAAGGCCCAGAAGATTTTCAAGTACAGGTTTCAGTTCATGCAGAGTTGGCAAGGGTTTTGTTCCCCCCTATTGTTCAGTGATCCACAGAGAGTTCTTACAGATGCTGAAAGTTAAACTGTAGTGAAACCAAACCTTTAAAAGAGCAAAACCAGAATGTGATTGAATGAAGCTCCAAACCAGAGTGAAGACAGCCTTTAGCAAGATTCTCTAAAAAGGAAAAACAGGCTTAGTATTTTGCAGTGACATAAAAACCCCTCCACAAGTTTGAGACTTTTCTTCCAAAAGACTTCATGAACCTGGATAGAAGCCTGCTTTGCACAAGTAAGTTGAATATCAGAAAACTGATCATAGTACTTCTTCACCCCTCAACCTGCCAGTCTGCTGAGTGCCAGCTTCAGAAGTTCTGCTGAAATACAGCTCTGGCTACGATACACAACAGTTCAAATGACCATTTACTGCAAAGTGAACCCCTCTTTCAGAGAAGAAGTCACATACTGTAACAAATATCTACCCTACACTGTCCTCTACAAGGCTATTGCATTAGCATGTTGACATATCAAGGTAAGGGAGAAAGGGATTTCTAGGCGCCATTTGTAAACTTGTTCAGAATGCTTGCTTGGCTGCGCGTTCCAAGCTATCCTTACAGTATCTTCATCAGGGCGCTCACGCTGCGTGTTAGGTGCTTACAGATTTAACTGGAAGTCAGCAGCGGAGTTCTGTAGCTGAATTTACAAGCACGATGCAATAATTACTCAATTCTTTTCTCCCTCATGCCAAGCAGATTATGAGTTTGTTCCTATACTGCTATTGTGACTAAGGGCCCGGGACAGTGAAAGAAGGTGCTGCGTAAGCATAAGGAAGCTTTGCCAATATGCCTCACTCACTCCTGATCTACGATTACCCTTCGGTTCCAGCGCTGAGCCTGTGCGGGAGACAGGTTGCCAACACTGTCACAATGTGTGATGTTTCTCTGATGCGGACAAATGCCCCTGAGGGAAGAGGAAGAAACCCATGAACTCTCTGTCTCACTTGCAAGTCATGCCAGAATGCCCATGTAAGAATAAATAAATTATAATAATTTAAAAGGCAGCTGTTCAATGTTAAAAACTATAATATAACAAATAGATTTATTTTCCTTCCTCTCTGCACTGCTCCAGAAACAAGAGAGAAGCCAAACTGGAGGGAGCAGAAAGGACTTCCCCCCTCTCACCCTTTTTTTCAGACTACTCAAACAGCTTCTAGCCAGCCAGATACAAGAATATAAACCACACATCATCAAAAGTCAAAAAAATCTACACTTCAAAGAGAACACAAGCCATTAATATAAAAAAATTATAATAAAGCCCCTATGCTTCAGAGAAAAGATTACAGTCCAGTCACAGCGTCACATATGGTTATGGATATTAAAAATTTGTTTCTCAGATAATCACTAAGGGAACAAGCAGGCACTCTAACAGCTGCCAGTATTTCCTATCTGACTCCCTAAGAAGAGATTGGTGCTCCACAGAAAATGTTGCATCCCACTATTTTCGCCCATATCTGGGGGAAATACACATTACCCCCCTCCTTTTCAATCCCGATCCCACAAGGCCCTCTACTTTAAGCTACTGAGCAATTCCAACATGAGCACTGTCTTAAGTGCTTCAGTTGCTCAATGGCTTCAGCTGGGTTTAAAGAGAAAATAAATACAAAATAAATAAATAAAGAGGAATAAACTCTTGTTGAGACTCTTGAGAAAAAAGAAATTTTGTTTCACTTCAAGGAGAAATCATCAAAACACAAAAATTTTACTTTGAGTCTCAGATGCCAAGGTATACCAAAGAGACCACTGCTCAGCACCCCCATGACCAGATAAAAAACCTCCTTTTCTTCCTGTTCTACTTCTTGTGTCTTCCCAGGGACCTCAGTTTGAGCTCTTAGTTTAACATAATAAAGAACAGAAATAATTATGTCGTTCAGCACCAGAAATCCTCAAGGTGGTTATTGCAATGCCATCTGCTCTGGTACGGATGAGAACATCTTCCAAACGCAAGAGACTTTGGGAACGACACTCATCCTTGCTCAAACTCTAGCCTTTCCTCAAATGATAATCAAGTGACACACAATACCAATGGCAGTGCTATATACAGCTTCAGTTATATCTTGCTTTTTATACTTAGAATCATAATTTCCATGGATCAGTCCAATGGTCTAGAAAATTTAGTAAGCATTCGGGCATTAGCAAAAGCCCCTGCAAAGTTTTTTAGTGTGTTACCATCAATTTTCCTTAGCTCACATTCCCCAGAATGCCACTTCGGACAGAGGGGGGGGCGGGAAGCATTAGTTGTTCATGACATCACTGAGCAACTAAGATGTAGTAACTATGAAAACAGAACGATAAATGTCTTCAGAAGTACATCATGAGACAGACACATAATAAGACTACAGATGTTTTACTTCTGGAATACGGATTTCTTGATAAAACTTTGGAGTTTAGTTCACATTTTCCAACAAAATCCTTACACTGTATATCACCTGACCTAGGGAGAGCAAGCAAGCAAAAGACAGCAAGGAACATGTCCAGTGATACTGTGAAAGCTGGCAATATTGTAGGTAACTTAACACAGCTCAGAGACTATTGACCGCACAGAACTAATATGCGTGTGAAGTTCTGCCAAAACACTGTCAGACTTGCAGAGTGCTGAAGTGCCAGAGGTTGAGCAAAAAGCAAGAACAAGCTATCAGTTGATTAAAAGTCAAAGCCACTGCTGTATAGAATGCATAATATAATAATCTACATACTGTAGAATAGTGTAAGCTACTCTAGAGAATGCAGGGGCTCAACTTTTGAAAACAGCTTGAAAAGCTCTTCCACTGCTAAAAAAAAAAATTCAACAACTGGAATTTGGAAACACTTTATACCCCAGTGCAACTGGCAGATGGCATGTCTTCCAGGGAAAAAACTACTATTTAATTTGTATTAACACGTTTCTCTTAGTTAAGTTAAACTTTCCCTAGAGGTCTGCACAGGAAAAATAGCACACAATATTCAATTAATGAAGAGCACTCAAAACTATGAGAGGCAAACAAGCTGGAGGTGAATCACATTTTAAGTGCTTCTCTTGAAAATGTTTCCTCTAATCTTAGGTAAGCAGTTAGTCCTCACCTTTCTTCCATTCAGCAGGCACAAGGAATAAAAATGCGTCTACAGCGATAGCAGTGCTGCACAGAAAGCAACAGCATTAGCTCTGACGCTACAGAGCTGCCTGGATCCGCTCTTGATGTCTGTCACAGTAACAGCACTGATACAAGGTGCGAGGATTCGTCCTCTGGGGTAACTAGTTTAAATCAGGCTCTGGTT
>Ga0181612_146257_pt1 | contig 12285 bp, 10 predicted proteins | sample HoacroProtozoa21_FD_119630 | JGI IMG/M metagenome (GOLD analysis project Ga0181612, IMG submission 119630) | Hoatzin crop microbial communities from Cojedes, Venezuel. Combined Assembly of Gp0051906, Gp0051904, Gp0051908 | reverse complement strand
AGTCTTAAAGTATATATAAGTTGCACAGAAGTGAAACCAAATGTGATTTTTTTTTTCCTGTTAAGAATTATTTCTAATTTAGTGTTTAAACTAGGGATACACTTACCAGAAGATGCTCAGAAAAGCTTAACAGAATTGCCTAAGCATGCAAAAAAGGACCTCAGTTTAAAGTGCATTTGAGCCCCGCAGACAAAAAAAGTGGTCTTATTGCTGAAAAGCTACAAAAGCATCTTGATTTTCAATGAGTGTATTCACACAGAATTGTAAAGCACTTTATGTAACATGCTTTACATTCACACCTTTCAGCTACTTTAGTTTAACTTTCCCAAGTTCCCCAGGTGGTATGCCCCAAATTCATGCATATCTGTGTAAGCAGTAAGTTTATTTCTGGTTTTACAATGTGATTTGACAAACCATGAAGACAGCAAATCTTCTTTAACAAAATTCTTAAAATTCCTATTTTAAAATCAGGTTCAAACCAGGAATCCAAACCTAACCAAGGCAGAGATATTTTGATTTTCTTGCTATTTCATTATTAGAAGTAGATTTATCCTTTGTCATAATTATTATGTTTATGAGCAAGATTGGATTCTTTGTCAAAGGAAAACCTATTGAAATGTTTTATTTAGTGTCTGGACAATGCACTATTAATTCAAACTGATTCCTTTTGACATTAAAATGGATTTACACTGAAGGGCAAACACTGCCTCCATATGTATCCAGATTGCATTACTATCTAATCCATCACATTATACATTTATATGTGTCTACCATTGCTGGATTGCTAAAACACTCAGTCATAAAAGGAATGTCCATATGAAAAGCTGGTTTAAATTTCATGCATTTTTACTTACAAAGTGTCTGGTTAGATGAGCATGAGTTTCTGTGAAAGAAATCCTTTTGGAACATGAATATGTAAGAAGCTATGAAAATGACATGAACAGCAGTTTCTCTATTACCTTCTCTGTATTCTTTGCTGCTAGGTGAGTTTTAGACTCAAGTAATTTGCAAATATGAAAATCTCTTTCAAAGTTTTCTGGCATTGCATATGAGTAAATAAAAACACTACCTTATTTTCTGATGCAAATACATGTGCATAGCTGATTTCCCAGCTGAGGACAATGGTGGCCCAGTGGACAATAAAGCATCAGCTATGAACTTACTATACAGATAAAAAAACTATTCATCCTGGGGTATATTTTCAAAAGCAGTGTGAATGGATGCATACCCACAGCCTCGATTATTTGTTAATGGGATTTCTATGAGTGCCTTCCCTTCATGCTTTAGAAAATTGCCCCCTAATTGTCTATCATGAAAATATGCTTTATTTCCTTATTTATTTGTTTGTTTCCTAATGTGAAAAGCAACAGCTTATATGTTGAAATAATTTCCAGTGAGAGAAAACAATCCTGAATTAGGGTTCTCAGCCTTTGCAGCTGATTTTGTAGTAATGTTTTCCTTTTGCTGTAATTAGAATTAATATAAATAGCAAATTAGCAAGTAATTGAAAACATAAAAACTTTTACCTGGAGAGAGAAAGTATAAAAGGACATTCTTTTTAAAAAATAAATAATATTTAAATCGGGCAGGAATTTTTTTAAAAAATACTATGAAAAAATATCCCATTACAGAATAAATGTGCTACAATGTTATGTAGAGGTATTAAAATAGTATATTTCAGTTTTAAATGTTATACTTATGAAAGATCATGCACATATACGTGTCTTGCCACACTAACCAGCCCCCAAGAAACCAAAAGTACATTAAATTCAGTATTTTTATTTATTGTGGACAAATGGGCATATTGTGAAGTTTCTCTGAGTATATTTTATTGAATTCAAATGTTCACGCTGCTATTTATCAATGATAGACAATATCGCTATAAATTAAGTATATATATATTTTAATCTTCAGAGTTCTAGAAAGACATTATTTGTTAATGGGATAAAAAAAATGCAGATTTCACACTGCATTACCAGTGCATAAAACATTTTTCCATGTTTTATGGAAAAACTCCTAAAGTCCTTTGTGGACTCCTAAAGCTGAGGTCATTCACAGAAAAATGCAAATTCTAGTTGTTGAAATGCCTAAGAAAGTTTCCACTTGGGCTGAAGTCACTTTTTTCTGCTGATCTCCCTTTCTTTTTTTCCTATTCAAAAAAAGGGCAAGAGATTTAGACCACAAAGCCAGCTGAGGCCTATATCCGTATAGAGGTGTGCACAGAAAGTTCTTGTGCTGACATGCTTCCCCTATGCTTTTTTAGCTTGCCAGCCTCACAGCTTCAGTGCCTTAACATAATGACTGATATGATAAGACAGCCTGGGCAACAAAAAAATGTAAATTGATTAGCTCTTTGCCCACTCCTGGTTTTGTAGGAATTATGGAAGAGTCTAGCCAGCTCTCCCATCAATCTTCTCTTCCCCCTTCCCCCAGTGTAGCCAAATCCTGCTCTCCAAGGAGTGTGAAGGCCACAGAGCCACCACCTCTCATTGGAGATACAGCTTTCATCCCTTAGGTGTAATGGCTGTGGGAAAGGGTATGGATAATTACAGTGTGTATAAATTCCAAACTGAATTGCTAATAACAAACTAAGGATACAGGTGTAATAAGGAAGACAGATAAAAAGTCAGGACACCGGTAACTCATTTGCATTATAGCGATCAGTTTACAGTTTCTGAATGCTATGTATTCAGCCTTCTGGTTCCAGATGTCTCTAATGTGTCGAAGATCTCAGAAACTCATCAACTGCCTGCCATTTTAGTCATTAGACTTTGGGACTAGTTTTTCTATTATTCAGGACATTCAAAACCACATTTTGACATGGTCCAGTAGCTATTCACTTTGAATGGGTAGAGTGGGTTTTCTGCGTAGCAATGCAATCCGGACGTCAGATGTCTCTTAAGCTCCTTTATCAGCTTTTTGGGAGCTTTTTACAGCTATTTAAAGACAAAATGCCTTTGAACACTTGAAGAAACCCATGATGAGACATGAGTAGAAAAAATTTAGTCAAAAACATGTACTTAAAAGACAAAGAAATATCCACTGCTTGCTTTAAAAACTTTTCTTTTTTTTTTTTTTTTGTCTGGCAGAAATGAGGATTAAAGCTTCATATTTTTCAGAATGGTGTTATTTTCCCCAGAGAAATCTAATGATGCTGAAATGCTGAGCTCAGCTTACCTGTCTCTGGAGCATGTAATACAAAAAAGCCAGAATCTAAAAAATGCATCTGGCATCTTCTATGCCCATTGCTGCCAGAACAACATTAGTAGCAAAACTTCCATTTAGTTCATTAGAGTATGTCTGTACCCACCCTTCATATTTACCGGCACAAATTTTGTGCAGCTGGAAAAGCAGGTGTGGCTTTTCCAGATGGGAAAGGGAAAGGGTTAACAGGACTTTCATTTTTCCATTAGTCCCTGTCTTTGACTTTCCCATACTTTCTCTCCCACCTCTCCCAGCAGTTTCAAACTTCAACCTTGCTGCATAGATCAGGCTTATCTCAACGTCCTCCACACCACTGGCCTGTCTCTGGAATGGGAAGTGACATTAGAAGGCATGAAGCTCATCCTCTCCTTTCAATGGACAATCAAAGTTAGTGCCTATGTGCTAACGAAGTACATTTTTACCACCACTGATTTTGGTAATTCCACATGGGAACACACAAAAGAATCTGGAAATTCTGGATGTTATCATGTTACATCAATATTGTGTTTTGCTTTAATTTGGCATAGCTGTTGTGGTGGAAATTGCCAGTGCAAATAAGTAAAGCTCTGTTTGCAACTGAGAGGGTGCATATTTTCCTCTGAGACTTCCCCAAGACAGATTCTTTGTGACAGGAATATATGCAAATACTGCTATGAGCTGATGGCTAAAATCAGAATTAATACATTTTTAGTTTGCTTATTTCTTCCCCGTAAATCCAGAGTTAGTTTCAATTGCTCTTGATAGTCAATGCTGCTTCCAGTTTAGCTGATAACCCAAAAAATGACTTCGTGAAAATGCCATTCTAATCATTGCAAGCTGATCACTGTTTTGCAGGAATTGCCAATGGGCACAGTGAAGCATGGCAAGGGAAGACAGAAGGGGGAAAGTGACATATGTAATGTAATGTTCGTTGAATTTAACAAGGAGAAAAACTGTGAAACACTTGTTCTGGGCCATTGGAAATGTAATAGGGAAAAACTAATGTGATAATAAAACAAAACAACAATCAAAATTTACTTTTTATCTCTGTTTTAAACACAGTAACTGAAGTAACAAACTGTGTTAAAATGTGTACCTTGCCAAATCGCTGCAAACTGTTGAAAGATTTTCTGTGACCTAAAAGCCAGTATCCTCCAGTGCATGTTTGTTTTTCTTCATCTCATGTAAGCCAGTATAACCGGATGGTAGATTTCTTTTTAAAAAAAAATGGTTTTGAGAAGGTAGCAGCAGTAAGAAATAGTAGAGAGCAGTATAAATTTAAGCGTGCAACATTACTGAGGAGATAGCAGGGAAAAAATTTCCAAGGCTGGTATACTTACAGCTTCAAATGTACAACTTGGTGCATATTAAAAGGTATAAAATCGTACAGAGCAGAAGGAATTCTATTCAGCCCAGCCAGCCAAAATACAACAGACTGAACAGGAAAGCACTGAGATATTTTAGATTCATAATGTTCTTACAAATGGCCCGTGCTGTGCTAATAAAACTATTGTGACTGGGAGCTTTTGCAGTGGGAACTGACAGATGAAGCGGAGTTAAGTACTTTTTCAGACAAGCTACTACAGTAAATCATTAAAGCACACAAACAATCATCCTTCATCAGCCTGCGATTTGTTTTATAGCAATTGCAAATCGAAAACAATGTAAACAAACAAATCGACAACTAATGAACATTCCCCCACTGCTCACTGTAAATAGATCTACAACTTTAGAAGAACACTTTATCCAACACATTGTCAACTCATTGTAAACACATCTACAACTCATAAACAACTCATTACCCAGTATGTTGTCACCTCATTGCAATTAAAGTTGAATGCTAACTGTACTGCATTTCCCTGAACTGAATCAATTCAGAAGCCTGGAAGAAAATGTCTAGATGTATTAGTCCAATAAGTTTCAGGACTTCTACGAATATTTTCTCAATGTAATTGGAGTTTCTCTTGCATTGTTTAATGTGAAAATGGAACAAAATTTCATCACTCCTTATTCTAGCTCACATCTAGGTTTATTTAGTTAGATTTCCCATTTACGTATAAATGTTTCTATGTAAATATTTAAAATGAGAAAAGAATTCCCCAAAAGGTTAAAAAACTCACAAGTTTCCTTGGAATTGCTTTCCATGAACAATATTTGACAGTCTTATTTATTTATTTATTTACTTCCTACAACACTTGGAATTTCTGTTTCATTTTTAAAGCATGCTAGGTATTAATTCAGATGCCATTGCTTATGAATGAACTTCAAATCCTTTAAAAAAATCAGATTTTCTATTGGAAAATCCATTTACCCTGAAATAAAATCAGTGAGCAGAGGATTCTTAGTTCTTTTCTCAGGTCTTATTATCTTGTAAATTTTATTATCTTTCTGTTGTAAAAAATTACCCTATTTATTAACTCAGTTTACAGTAACAAAGTTGAGATTTTTTCATTCAGGTTGCACATTAGGTGCAGCAATACAAATTCAATTACCATGTCTAAGAGATTAAAAAGTAACCTTTATTCATGGTAGATATGAATCTAAAGATTAGTCCTGCAATGACTTCTGAGTTTAAGAGCAAGCTTCATGTGCATTATACTGCTGCTCAGGGCAGTTTATTAGAACTGGAAGTATCTGCCATTGCTTCCATGAACTCTTCTGCTGGGCTGTATGCACACTATCTACTGCTGCTTTACAAACCATCTGTAAATCCTCTGGGGCAAGGACTGTCTTTTTCCTCCATGTTTACATAGTGCTTAATACAGTTAGTATAGAATAGTCTAATGCTCTACAGGTCTTCAGTACTGAACATATTAATGAATACATGTAGAAGGCAAATGCATTGGGTAATGCATCACTGCATGACTAATCACATTGTAAAAACAAACTTTCGAGTTTCTCATACACCGGATTTCTATTGAGCTTCTCAATTCATTTCAGAATCAAAGTTTTGGTTACATGATGGAGCGTGGTGTTGTGATTGGAAAGCCTGGTTTACAATGCTGTTGCACACAGGATCACAAGCTTAATCTTCTCCACCATTTCACAAATAATATTTTTTAGAAAAGTCATTTTTCAGACAAGATGTTACTGTTATCTTCTATATTAGTCGGTTTAAGATCTCTCTTTTATATGTATTGCTTTCACATGTCACTTTGGCATCCAAATAGCTTGCAATACATAAATTATTTGATGAGTATAGAAAGCCAGAAACAAATTGAACTGTGGTAAGTAGAAAAGACATTCCAAGTACAGAATATGGTATTTCTTGCTGTTCTTTTTTCAGCACTTTTTTAAACAATATGAGAATCTTCAGTCACCTTTGGAGCTATGTGCAACCCACGACTTTCTTGCCAAAGGAAAACCATCAACAGTTACACTAGCTACTTATAGCATCTGCTTATAGCAAGCCAGGCAGCTGTCTCGCAGTTTTTAATGTTGAGCTTTTCTTTTTGAAATGTAACTCATCTCCAACAGTATACTTAAATAATGGTCTCTCAAAGGTCCTCAAGTTTTGGAAAAGAGGTCAGCTAGAGTAATAAAAGAATAGAGGCTCTTTATATGTTAAGATTTCAATTACCTCCATCCTGTCTGGTCTTAGTGGGCAAATGTTATGCTGATGTGATAGATCTATGGTGAGAGAGACAGACCAGTAGTTAACAATTATGTATGTAGAGCTGCCACTGATTAGAGTTAAGAGCAATTATGAAAGTTTAAAAATACTCAAAGTCTGGTTATTTCACTTGTGGCTCAATGAGATAGTGTCGTGGTTTAACCCTAGCTGGCAACTCAGCACAGAAAGATGCTCGCTCACTCCCCCCAGGTGGGATAGGGGAGAGAACTGGAAAATTAAAAGTGAGAAAACTCATGGGTTGAGATAAAGACAGTTTGATAAATAAAGCAAAATCCTCACACACAAGCAAAGCAAAATAAGGAATTCAGTCACTACTTCCCATCGTCAGGCAGGTGTTCATCCATGCCGAAGAAAGAATGGCTCCATCGCACAGAACGGTTACCTGGGAAGAAAAATGCCATAACTCTAAGCATCCCCAATTTCCTTCTTCCCCTAGCTGCATATGCTGAGCATGCTGTCATATCATATGGTATATCCCTTTGGTCATCTGGCATCAGCTGTCCTTTCTGTGTTCCCTCCCAACTTCTTGTACACCCCCAGCCTACTCGCTGATGCGGTGGTGTGAACAGCAGAAAAAGCCTTAACTATGTATAAACACTACGTAGTAATAACAAAAATATCCCTGTATTATCAACACCATTTTCAGCACAAATCCAAAGCGTAGCCTTGTACTAGCTACTGTGAAGAAAATCAGCTCTATCCCAGCCAAAACCAGCACAGACAGGAACGAATGTAGAGAGGCAGAAGTAAAATTCAGAGAAGCTAACAATAATTTGGGATAGTCAGAGGACGCTTTATTATCTATATTTATTATGAATATGAAAATATTTTTCAGCAAAGTGAGTCCATTCTGAGATTACCAGAGTATCACTGAGAACTGAAAAGCTCTTTCTCTTAACTTTTTGACTTTTTACCCCACTCAGATGCGAATTATCAAACATAAACATGTAATTTTCTCATCATAATTAGGCATAAAGTAGGCCTTATGAACTCTGAAAGTTATTTCATAAATATAAATAGTCAAGCTGATGCAATGTGCAACTGAAAAAGAAAAAAAAGGAAAAATACTTAATAGATAATTCTGTCTGAATTTGGAAAGATACTTCATGTCATATTGGTATCTCATTAAGCTAAGTATTTTCTAGTCCAATGGTTATGAGACAGAACTCTGTTGAGACATCTTATGACTGTAGTTTTCTGACAAAAGAAATTGAGACTTGCTTTTGCAGTGAAAACTGTATGCAATGCACCATTTTTTAACCAAATATATTGTAAAACATTGAAACAATTTATCTAAGGATGTGGTGTTGTCTCCAAGACACAAACCTAAGAGCAGTGTTATATTTCTGCTTAAAAGCTGTAATTTAATTCAGTAAGCAATTATGATCTAGATGAGGGAATTCCGTAACTGTTTTTTGAAGGAGATAAGGCTAGATTTTACAGTGGTTAGTTCTGACCCTAAATGATAGTAGGTCATATTACCCTTAGAAAACACCAAGAAGCTTAGAATTGCATCTATATAGCAGTTTATGAAATAAAATAAAATTTAAAACAACAGCCCCCAGGAAGTAGAGTTGTTTTATTCAGATTATATTGAATCCAGAAACAGTGCTTTGCAAATCAAGACTTTTCTTCTAACAGATATAATTTACTCACTATAGCTTTTCATTTGCTCCTAAGTTTACTTCTGTATCATTTGATGTAGGTGTTCTGTGCCACTGAAAATTATCCCCACCAAAATACCATAACCTATCCTCCGGGCTGTATATTCTGAAATAGCCTGACAAAGGAAAGAAAATAAACCAGAACCATAATGTGCCTTTCCAAATGCAAAAGGTTTAATAAATCCAGGGAAATGAACTTCGTATTCTTCCCAGAAAGGAGTTAAGTTTTCACTTAACTGCTTTTTTGTGACTGTCATTTTCTTTTCTCAGTAGAGCTGATCAACCCACTGGAAGGAAATTCATCACTTATTTTAAAATTGCACAAATCTGCAAATAAATTTGTGTTTTTACTGTGTCAGTTGTATAAACTGTGCAAAAAAAATATTTTTTTTTAAGATTACTTGTGGACTGTTTGGCAAAATTAAGAGAAATGTTATTCAACCATCAAAATAGTTATATGCCTACACCAAACCCACGTCAATCAAAAGTTACTCTTTCACTTCAGAAAGTTTTTACCCAGTGCCTAACATTTACCAAACTTTTATTATGACTCTAAAGCCCTCCTTGTTTCTTAAAATTTTTTTTGAGTTTTGAATCAACTGCAGTGTTTTCCATTAGAAACAGAGTTCCTATCTTTGGCACAGGCTTTTTCTCAAACATTTTAACATAAGAATTCCTTGGATTAAAACCTGGCTCCTTCACAAGGTTTGTTGTATCTATTAAGTGTAATTGTATTTCCTTTTTTTTTTAATAACACAGGTGATCTAGAGCAAATCCAGAATCCTTTAGGACAAGTGACCTCTACTTTCCTTAACGTATCCAAATTTTATCTGTTGTGTTGGAAAAAATATTTACATCTGTTTCTTCTGTAGACTTGCTACTGTCAGAGACATGGATTTATTTTGAATGTAGTGTCTAAATTCTATTTTGAGGTCCCAGAATTGCAAAATTATACCAGTATTTAGCAGATAGGCACCTCCTTTCCACTCACTTACGTGAACTAGAAGACAAACACATATACATGGTTTTCTACTGTTTAATGTATTTAACAATTTAAAGTCACTGATATATTGTATAGCAAAAAATATAGTGACAATTTTATAAAGAATTAAGCTCACCCAGGATTGTGTCAACAGATACAGAGCTGTTGAAGGCAAAATAAATCTCCAGTAATAACAGTGAATACTTAACTGACGTGAATTCTCAGTGATGCACATGATTCTGTGCAGTTTTTATGTCAAGGTTGAATACCTTTCTAAAAGATTTCAAATTAAATGTTAGATTTGATGCAGAAATTACTGTGTGTCATATAAGAGATGCTGTTTTAGGTGAGAAATTACAGCAGAAAATCAGAATGTGCCTGTTGATTAAAGTCTTTGAGAATAAGTAATTTTCACTTTCCCATACATCAGCAATAATACTGAACGTTGTTCACCGGAAAGGCAGTACCAGCCAGCTGAGTGTTTAGGTATTTTCTAGTCAGCCAGCTGCACTCAGCTTCTTCTGGATCTTGAGCAGATACTGCAGATGGCCTCCTTATCGAAAGGTTTAAGGAAAAAGTAGGTGACAGCAATCACTGTGTAACATCAGAATTCAGATTTGCTACAGACTAAAAATTCAGGCCAGAAAATTAGCTTTATTCCAGCTCCAAGGGACCTAATTGCCTATGCGTTGTTCATGTATTCACATCTGAATTCTTTATTTTCATCTAAAGTAAATACTATGGAAAGAAAACAAGTTCTCCTCAAAAGCAGATCATGTCGTCTTTCCTACTAGTCTGTAGCAGCTTTGTCTTACAATAATACCTGGTATTGTAAGAGAAGATACAGTGTACAGAAAAATATGCTACTTACGTGGGTTCACATTTATAGCTTATCACCCTTTTGGTTCCAACTTGTATGCCACAGGTCAAGCCCTGCCACAAAAAGTCCCTGCTGCAGAACTGCCTGTGGATAGCAAATGAAAACAACCCAAATGTGCTGGACACATTTCTATCATTCCTGCCAGTGCAAACCAATGGATGACAGCTCTACATAGACTGCTTAGCCACCACAAATGCAGGAAAGAGCTGAGGAGGATGTTCCAATACTTCACCACCTCAGCTTCCCAGGAAATATTTACTTCCTTCTTTCTTCCTAAAATTTCAATGCTTTCCACCCCTTCCCAATTTTTTGAAGCTCAGATTACCTGAGCCTCACTCCTTGCCCTTCACTATCTTGTACAGTGCACATTGGGAGCAGTTTCCATAGCTCAGTGTTCATAAGCCTGGGAATCTTGAACAGTGGATTACTTTAGTTTAGACAGGATATTACCAGCAGAAAGGTGAAGCCTGCTATCCTTGTTGGAGAGTTAAGTTCTTCAATATCTACATCATCCATGCCTTTTCCCTTCTAAAAATTGAGAAAAAGGACTACTAAAACTTTTAAACATTAAAAGGTATTTCTGAAATAAATTCCTGTTTCGATATACTGCAGATTTATGAACTTGTTAAGGGTTGTGTTGACCACCAAAAAGCCTCGTTTTCTTCAGGTGGCAGTGCATTACTCTGAGAGACAGAGAAAGAAATAAAAGACAATTTCAAAAAATGCTTTCATATTTCCCTCAAAAGGGTCTGAAACAAAACCATAGAATCCAGTCCCACCCAAACACTGAGATTTGGAATCCCAGACTGACTTCAAACTTTCATTATAATCTCCATTAGAAAATACATTCCTAAGTGTCACCAGTGTTCGCTTGTATCCTCATATGAATCTTAGCGTAGTATCATCTTCCTTGTCTGTGCTATTCCTGTGACCTGGATATCTCACCTTTTCAGCATTGTCTGTCATGTCAGCTTTTTGTATGTCAAATGGACAAAGCAGATCCCACCAAATTCCAGTTAATTCTAGGGTGAGAAACACAACGATTCAAAAAAAAAAAAGGTTTCCACCCCTTTTCTTGTCCCCTTCAGACAAATCTGGTCTTGGAGTGGGTGAGGCAAGGGGAGTGGCCATAAGCACATATTATTTGCAGCTGGTGAACAAGTGAGTGAGTGTATAGATAAGGATTAGGTAAAGATAAGCAAGTAGATACGAATTCCATTCATTTGGAAGAACAAGACCTTTGAACTAGTCACACAGGCAGCACCAGTGCTGTGGTACGTGGTCCCACAACCAATGAAACAGTCTAGGCTGCAGGGCTTCCTCAGTTAAGCAGGGATGTTAAATTAGGGATGCATCATCCATGCTGATAGCAAGCTCTGGAGGATTCAAGAACAGGCCAGTGACTGGAGAAGAAACCCAAGAAGGACCTAAAAGAGAATGCAGAGCTAATTTAGATTTTCTTGCAACCAGAAAACCTTGAAAATTTCATTGCTTAGAAGTAACACTAATACTGCAGAGACATTCAGTTTTGCAAGAAAATCCTAATTCCAGGGTTCCACATACTGTGGAAATGCAAGCTCTGAATATAATCTGTTAGTCATACTACCGCTCTTTCCTTTTAAAAAAAATACCTATCTCTTCTTTTCATTTTATTTTGTGATGTTTTACCTTTTCTTGCCATGAACTTAGTTTTGCTGTCTCTCTGTTATTATAATCTCATATTTATCCTTGAAGATATGTGAATTCTATTTCATCAATTTTTAGTACAAATGCTCATCGCATCGGCCAGAAGGCAGTGAGGTTTCTTTAGGAATCACAGATTCACAGAAACACAGAATCACAGAAACACAGAATGGTAGGGGTTGGAAGGGACCTCTGTGGGTCATCTAGTTCAACCCTCCTGCCGAAGCAGGGTCACCTACAGCAGGCTGCACAGGATCTT
>Ga0181612_176336_pt1 | contig 12286 bp, 9 predicted proteins | sample HoacroProtozoa21_FD_119630 | JGI IMG/M metagenome (GOLD analysis project Ga0181612, IMG submission 119630) | Hoatzin crop microbial communities from Cojedes, Venezuel. Combined Assembly of Gp0051906, Gp0051904, Gp0051908 | reverse complement strand
TAACTCAATTAAGCAAGACTTCCATCTTCAGATTTTTATGTGTTAGGATTTATGATGGCTACTATCCACACACAATGAAATGTACTTAATATAGGGCAGGAACGACTATGCAGATACATCAGCAGCATTTTCACTTGTTTAATCCTAGTAAACCAGTGTTAGGCATACCACAGTGACAACAGATAAATTGCCTGTGCTTTCTTCCTGCTAATGAGCCCCGCATGTATATGAAACAGACCAGAAAATAAGATTTTATAGTCCTATTCACCCTCTCCTCCCACTTCACTTTCAGCTTAAAAATCAATATGATCACACAGCTGTCCACCACATCACACAGAACAGTATTAAGAAATTTAAGATCTCTTGCATTTGTTCAAGGGCAAGATTTGAACAGTTTCAGTTTGCCTATTATCACATTGAAGTACAAAAACACTCATCTATAAATAAAGCAGATAAAATTCTATAAAAAATAGCTACTTCATTATTAATATTCACAAAAAATAGTTTAGATTGTGTCACATAACTTTTCTTATTTGAGAGAGGTAAAAACTCAAGTAACTTGAATTTAAATTGGTGATATATCTTTCTAAAGATGGTTTATTTCTTCCTTTTTCCCTCAGAAAGGTGTTTCCATTTACTAATTGATTTTCTAAACTGAGCTCACTTTTTAAGCCAAAAAAAATACAAAGCACAAATTTTATTTGCGATTCAGAGGAAATAATACTGCATTAAAACTATCCTTTAAAATATAATATTGAAAGACTGTATTGTTTTCCATTAGGGCTTGCAAATATCCAATACTAACTGGATGACACGCAAATATTTTAAGTGTTGTTCTGCTTGAAATTCAGTCCTGAAAACACATTCTCATATAACCAATTTTCAACTGTGAGAGACAATTGTGTGCTTTACCACTTATATAATATTGTATTTAGGAACATTAGAGCTTATTTATAATGATTTGAAAAGAAAATATTTCTCTTGTAAGAATCCATCATTTATGATAGATATGAAAGCAGATTTAAAACACACAAAGACTCTTACCTGCTATACTTGCAAATATTTCACTGAATCCAATCAGCACATATTGAGGAATCTGCCACCATATTGGCAAATCTGCAGCATAGTATGTAACATTTCCAATTGTCTGATTAATTGTTTTAACCTTTACAATTTTCAGTCTGTTGCTTTCCAGAATTCCTACATGGAGGAGGGGGAAAAAAAAGATTGACCTAAGATGCAAACACTGTTTCTTCATACTGAGAATTAAATTAGGATTCAGTCCTGCATTGCAATCACAAAGTATAAAATAGGAATATGTATTTCCTTATTTCCTAACATACAGCACTTCATACTATTTTTGCTATTGTTATTTCAAGACATACAGTCCTTCTGCCATAGAATTAGTGATTATATTCTCATTCAGTAGCAATAATTATACAAATACTTAACCCTTTTCCAGATGGATTAGCTGAGAGCTCTCCAACTGTGTTGGTTTTTTTTAAAGGCAATCTCATTTTCACAAACTACTGCTTCGTAGTGTTGAACCATTGCATTTGCCACCATAGTATTAATAAATTAGAAACTATTTTGTTTATGGAAATGGCTACGCTAATCCTGTAGAACTACGAAAAGCCTCCATGAATATGATCATTACATTTATATGACATTTATCATCCCAAGAGATCCAAAAGCTCATTAGAGCTTGACTTACAAGCAATACATTGCATAGGAAGTACTTCATGTAGAATGAAAAATAGACAGGATAGTGTAAAATATAACCATTTTTAGCTTGCTCAATACAACACTTTAGAGCAGAAAGTGAATAACAAATAATGCTGTAGGGTTTTTGTTGAAGTCATCCAGATTAAAGTATTTGCCTCACTGTTACATCAAATGCACAGAATAGCTAATAGTTAATAAAACTCCCCACTTCACCCAGAAAGAACTCTCAATATCCTTGGAAATAAGGTGGATTTATTCATCATCAATTCAGGGGAGCAGGGCTGAGTCAATGACTCTACTTCCTATAATATGTATTACACACACGTGGCCTCCCATTTAGTGCCTGCCAGTTTTGGTCTCATTCTACTTATTAAACCAAGGTCGAACCTAATCTTGGGGCACAAAGTATCACTCCTGTTAAAAAAAAAAGAAGTACAAGGCTTAGATGACAGACACGATGCTTCATGGATATCATACCATGTATAAGTCATTACTCCTGCTTCCTCACTTCTAGCAGTTTCTTTCCTATAGGCAGCTGAAGGATGACATGGACATTTAATATAATGTTGACTGAAGCTATTGACAGCACTTTTCATATAAACAAGCACAAGCAATTTGTAATGAACAATATAATACCTGTTCTCCTATTTCTGCCCAAATCTGTGACATATAAACCTCAAGGGGGCCAACCAGATCACTATCTCCCTGCTAAGTGACAGTGTTTTCACGGGAAATGACTGATGTTCGCCAAAACCACCTTATGCCACGACATGCAGTTTCTTATTAGTCCTGGTCATGGCAAGAGACCCAGCCTGTGAAGAAAGCATGGGGAAAGCTCCCTGTAGTCCCTATATATAGTCTGTAGGTGAGGCTGTAACTAAACAAGAACTTTTAGGAATCAAGTTTTGTATTTCATCATTGTAGGGAGTCAGAGCCAGAGCTCTCAAAACCAGACTGAGGGAGCACACATTAAGTGACTTATGAAGTACTTTGAAAAGGATGGAAAGCTGCATTTGTATAATCCACCTTTATTCATTTACAGCAGTTCAGAATCTATGCAGGTATGAAATCTTGCAATAGCTCTACAGTCTAATCTTCTGAGACACAAGAGTTGTAGAGGGAAAACAGGCTAGAATTACTCAAGTTTGTTTAAATACTACCTTGAGACCGCAAAATGTTTCTTAAAAATGGTGTTTTCCTTAATAACAGCTGCTTTTGACTGTTCTGAACTTAGTACCTCTTAGTGCCAGGCCACCACATTCTCTCTACCTTCCTCATTTCTTTTTCAAGTGGCCACTTACCCATCTTAAGTATCCTTACAGCCACCTCAGTGCCCTCTGAACTATGAAGAGCTGATGTAATTAAAATAAAGCTGGATATCTTGATGTTTTAGTTTTAATATAGCTGACAAACATTTTAGGGTGGAACTTGATTAAAATGTAAACAGTACAGTCAGCTAAGAACTCAGATATAATAATTTCATTCATACACATTCAACACAAAAGCATTGCACCTCAAAACATGTAGTGATCCTTAATGTGTTTGATACTCTTCACAACATAAGCAGAATTAGGAGGCCTTTAGCCACTACCATATACCAAACTTTGCCATAAATTTATCTTCAAAGCTGAGTACTTCGAAATCTAGTGATTTCTTCTTAGCCTTTGATAGACAAGCTTCAAGTTTAATCTTACAGTTTTAGTAGTTAAAAAAATCTTAAGTTCTTGTTATAATTGTTTAAACTCTATAAATGAAGTAGATTTTCCAGTTGAATAACCTTAAATACTGCTGCTCAGAAATTACGATAAAATGCATGAAGCACAGCAGATGTTCATTAAATCTAATCAAGTTGTATTCTCACACAGTTTATAAGATATTTAAAATAATCTAAACAATCTAATAGGCAGCCTAAGTAGTGTCCAGAACTAATGCCAGTTAGGTAAGTTAAAATGGACATATGGCATAAACAAATCATCAAGCTACTTCCAAGATTGCAAGTAAAGATACCAACATCTTCATACATTTAGGACTTTAATCAGTATCTCTCTCTAAGGCAGAAATGGTTGGAAGTAATGTTGTATTTTAAGAATATTAAAATATAGCTTCGATAAATGTAATTTAATGAGAAAATAAAAATTTTATGGAACATATATACCAACAGCAGTTTTCCTCCCTGCTAGATATTACAGTTTCCTATGCACCCAATTTGTCACAACTGAAGCTCTTGCATTATGTTACGATGGAGGGATGTGAAGTTTCTCCAAAAGGTTAAACTTCCCAGCCAGACTGCAGATAACCAGCCACGGAATTCACCTGCTCAGTTTCTACTGTGGAAGAGTTCGGGGAGGATCAAACCAACAAAATCATGTGTTACGTTTGCAGGTGAATAGAAAACAAGAAAGCATTTGAAATTGCTAAGAATTCTGCTATATGAAACCATTCCCCAACTCAGCTATCATAGCTCGATATGCTTTTTTTTCTTAGTACTAATAAAGGCAGATATTGCTAGTTTTGAATTCACTTACATGTGAGCCAGCAGGTTCTATTTAAAGAGCTGACATTTAACTGTTTTACATCATTGTCTTTTGCTGGTAGCAGTGTCTTAAGTAACACAGAATACTAGAAACATTCCTATTTTAAGTTTAAATGACTTTGCTTTAAGAACTTTACTTGCCCACATACAAAGTGACCTTGGCCTAATAAGGTAATTATCTTTCTCATCGAGAGAAATCTTAATAGCCGTATAAAGTGTCCCTCTCTCTAAAATGCAGGCGATTACAAGTGCTGAAATTAATTTATTTAATGCTATAATGCTTTATCAATATGTTCATTACAGTGATACTAGGTGAAGGCTATAGGTTCTATGAAGGATTGCTCAGAGATGTTCAGTTCCACATCAGCAGTGCTTAACAACTTTAAATCCTCTCAAAAGCAGCTGATTTATGGTTGGAACAGAGTTGCCATCTCTTTCCTTTCATGCTATGGCTAAGCTGTTTTACACTGCAGTAATTCCCAAACATTAGGGAACATCAAGGTAGGGGCAAAAAAAAAACCCAAAGTGGGGGGAAACTCCTGTTCAGACATAACCCAACTTTATTCTTTCAGATAAAGGGAAAGGATTTTTGGTAAACTTTCACTTTTTTCAATACTTGAAAGTCAGATTATATGAAGGAACATGATTATTTCTGAACTAATTTGTTCTTCAGGAGAAATCAATTTTCAACTTCAAGATAAATGGACATGGAATTCCATAATACCATAAAGTTTATTTTAGAAGGACTAAGAGCCTTGCATGCAAATGCTGGACACTTTGTTCAGGCAACCCAAACCTTGATCACAAAGCTAAGGTATTTGTTGAGAAAATATGATCAGAAAACAAACAGTTCTCCTCTACCAAGCATACTAGAAATTAGCACTGTATGTTGAAACCTTAACCAACAAGTTGGTTTTAAAAGGTCTATTTGAAGTATATTTCAGGCAGGAAAAATGGCCCAATTTTATCACAAACATTCAAAACAGTAAGTTTTTGGATAAAATCTCTTTCATTGTGGGAAATGCATCCATGCAGTTGCATTCTAACTATCCCACAAAAAAGACTTCTGAATAATCTTGAATTAAAGATTCACAAAGATTTTTTAAAAATGTTGTTCCAAGTAGCTGAATAAATAGCTATGTAAGTAGATTGCAAAGTTGTTTTCTTACCTGCAGCAAACGCAGAACACATTACAAAGAACATTCCAACTGCAATCCTCTTCAGTGAGGATGGGAGCAAGCCGTTCCTCTTTAAAATGGGGTCCACCAGTTTATCTTTTAAGGGTATTAAGATCAGAATAAGCACTGCATCGAACATAGTCAACCAGGCTGCAGGAAACTGAAAAGATAGATCATTTAAGTTAGCAATTTCATACTTAAGGTTGATTTTTACTATTATTTAACAAGGAAAAAAAATTTTTCCCCAAAACACTGAGATGTTACACAAAGGCAAATTATACTGCACATAGTTCCAAGGAAAATGAGGAGTAAGAAATTACTGGGCCGATGAAGTGCGTACTCTGAGAACACAAAATGTAGAGCTCAGCAAAGATGTTTTGCAAGGGATTTTTTTTTAAGATGTCTGAGTTTCAGAGGGCTCATATTTTAGGTACTTACTCGGAATTAAGTTTTGTTAAAACCAAAGTTAACTATCTAACTAAAATTATATTAATTCCTTTTGAAAGATGAGATGGCCATTAGTATTACTGCAAAATCTGAGTTTTTCTGCTTACGTCCTGAAATATGTTTAATGGAAAAAATCACTGTCCTTTGGGAGCTTTTCTGCTAAGATTTTTTTAGTCCTAGAACACTTGTCTGAGGAATGACTGATTGTGCCACTCAAATCTAGTAAACAAAACTGCGCCGATTATTTGAACAAATACATCCCAAGATGCATTTTTTAAAGCATTCAAAGTCAGTATTAATGACACACAGGTCAGGAAGTGATTTAATGCAATTAAATAGTCCCTACTATTGTGCTTCAAGTGATACACTCTAGTCTGACAAGAATTAAATTTTTTTCCTACTTCAGTTATGAAAAGTATTTAATAGCCAGGTTCTGTAGATCTTCTATTATTAGGCTTAGAACTTTCAGAAACATGCCACAGAGCAGTAGAAATAGAGTTTTACTAATGTAATACAAAATTCAACTAAAATTAAATAACACTTGTCAAATGAAGAAAGAGTATTGTGTAATACATGCATCCTTTCTCATTTGCAAGATTCAGTAATTGACAATAAGATTCCTGTCTGTATGAATGAGACAATTTCTACCAAGCTTAATAATATTTAGCATCTGTTCTGAGCTAACAAACCAAGACAGTACAGGAAGATTGATAAAAGTATTCTGGTTTGGGGATATTTTTTAAAATTGCATTTAGAACAGTGTGATACTGTACTATGCATCGCACTGACTCTTTCACCCAAAATACAAGCAGTGCTTGATCCGTCTGTTTCAGATGCAGATTCAGTTTTTGACACTGAACTGTTTCTCTGTGTGTGGAAACTCAGGGTTAGAACAGATGAATATTTTCTAGAGATTATCCAGGATGACCAAGGGGCCTGTGACAATGTAAAGCTACAGCCACAGTAACAGAGGAAGACAACCAGATTCCCTGGCTACAAATCTCAGCCAGTGCAACCATCTCAGTGACCCAAGCCCTCAGCCTCTAACACACCGTGGGCATGCACCTCTCATCGCAGATGAGAACGCTACTGCACTGAGTGGTTGAATCACTCCAGTATGGCTGAGATGATGACGAACTGCCAAAAAAAAAAGAGCAAAACGCGAACCTTTAGTTCTTCATAATCAAAGCAGGAGTTTGTACCAAGAGCACAAAGTCTTTGACTGACATCAAGTCATGTCCGTATTAGGTTTTGTCAAAATCTCCAACTAGCTTTAGCATATGTATGTGGCACATTTTTAGCACACTCTGCATGCCAACGTGTTGTAACAACAGTCATTAAAAATACTATTACTTTCTTGCTCTGCATTACAAATTTCATTGCAGTTCTCCCAAGAACCCAGGCAAATGCTTTCTGATTCATAGTGTGACAACCCCAAGAAGTTCTGATGATGATGGTAAAACTGAATTCATCCCAACCTCTCCTTAATGTCTCCCAGGCATTTCAAGATCATGGATTTGAAAATGGAATAATAAGCTGATTTGGCTATATGAAAATATTCAGTAGTTTGATACATAAGGTTACATGCATTGCTTAGCAATCTTCACGCACTTTGAAAAACGCACAGTGAATTCTGCTAAGCTAGTCAAATTCTTGCTTATTTTGAAATAGTTAGCAAAACTTTCAGACTGTCAATTTCCCTCCATCTCCCATTCACCTTCTCGTTTGCTTCAAATATCACACCAGCATTAACCTGTGTAACAGTTTGTACAAATACCGATTTCTGTAATTAGTCAAGGATGTAGAAATTTTCTGTCATTGCTGAATTTGGTATGAAAGATGAGAAATACCAAATGCCTCTGGCACTGCTGTATTTCATACAATCAATCACTTGCGGTTTTTTTTTTGTTTAAAATGTATGCTTTTCCATTTTCTACTCTATCAGGACCCTGCAAACTAAAAGGGCACGCGCATATTTCACTCTTTTCACATCAAGAGAAAATATGTCTTTATTAGTATTGGGCAGAGGTGCCTAGAAGAGCTTAAGGAAAACCTAGACCTGATGAGGTATAATCCTGCTCATGTAAAATGTTATATTACCGCCCCTTTTCTTAATTATCTCACATCAATTTGGAGAAACCAAAGTAGTCAGAATTGCTTTCAAAGATACTACCTACATAATGTAGACTACAGATCAGCATCCTTCAGGTCGGCCACATACCAAGGAAGACAGCAAAAATCAAATTAACTTATTTAACTTCTGCTGTTAGATCACAGCAAAATATTCAAAATAAAACAAGAACATCACAACTGATGCACTGCAGAAAAAGGAGCCAGTCACTGTTATGCAAGATAGAAAATCAGTATTTAGAAATATCAAGACAGACTGGGATCATTGTTCCATTATCCTTGCCTTAAATTCTGCATACTTTAAGGAAACACTAAAAACAGCTGACTAACTTCTAAAGCCACACTTGTAAGTTAGAAAAAGTGGCTACATGGCATGAGTGGTATTTTAAAGTCTTTTTAGCTAAAAAAACCAATGAAAGCCATTATTTTTTGAACTAATTTACTAACATAACACTCTGAATAACATAACAACTTGAAAACAATTCTAACACCCAAGAAGGTGTTAAGAAAAGCTCAGTTTGATAACCAAAGCTCCATGTTCATTTCTACACAATAAATATATGGACTGACAGTGGGACTGTGAAGTTCTGTGTGCACTTTGTTAGAAGAAAGAAAATTCACTTCTCTAATCCAACAACGACAATGTTCTAACAAGACAGTCACGTGGTTCATAACAACGGGGTGGGGGGGGAAGTCCACTCACATGTGAGCAATACAGAAATGTGAAAAGCTCATTGAAAAGAGCAAAATGGGTTACATATCAAAACTTAAATGTACTAACCCGTATTAAAGTAGAATTAGGTATATGTTATAAAAACAATCACCCTGAATGTAGTCCACAATTAAAACCAATGCAACTAAAACAGAAGCCTTGGACTAATTAGAATTTTTGAATAAGAAAATATTTTTAAATGAACATGCAACTCAAACACCATAAAACTGAACCTTAGAGTGAAAGTGGCAATGGCTTTCCGTGCCCAAAATCTATGCAAAATCCCCCCCCCCAAAAAAAACACAAATTGAGAACTTAGTTGAGGAAATTTCCTTTGCATGCTTGTATTGATGGCATGCACTTAACTGAAGAAATCTCAGACTATGTTTTTTTAACTGTGCAAAGGTAAGTAAGTTAAAAGAAAAATTAAATACAACATTTATTTTTGCTCTGTAAAAAAAAAGCTGAAGAAATTCTCTTGATATTAATTTTAAATAAAAGAGAAGAAACTTAATTTTAAAAGAACATTTAGTAAGGCTGTTAATAACTTACATTCCTACTTTTTGTTTTTATTTCTCAGTACCGTTTCTGCAATTACGTGATGCCAGCCTTCCTTGAAAAATATTGATTGAACAACTTCCTTCAATATGCTAAACTGATTCAAGGTAAAATGAATATTGATTAAGCAGTATGAAGTTACAAATGTATCTCAGGCTCCAAACCTGCAAATACTAATGTTTCAGTTAAGTATGGGTATTCCTACTGAGTTTGCAGGAATGCTTCTGTACTACTTAAAACTTTGAAAACTTGGGACATATAGATTTATAAGCTTTCTTCAAAGTTCACACTTTGTCTGCTGAAGGATAAAGACACTGTTAATTAAAGCAGTGAAAATTATCTGAATACATTCAAAACAGGATAGTGTGCACTCCGTATACCGGTAGATATGTCTAAATTTCTGTATTATGCACCATGATTCTAAATACCTAATGTCCATGGCCAACAACTCGCTTTAGCCACTACCTTAGCCTTCTGGAATTTGTGTACAATACTTACCTATTTTGCATTTCAGCTGAAGAAAACATATTTTTCACTTGCTTTGCCCTACTTACCGTATGAATAGAATTGGTGTCATTTGGTATTTCAGGAATTTTCAGATGGAGACTTTGCAATACATATGTTGTCTGCATCTAGCATTAGGAAAGATGAGTTGAGATTACTTGGACAAGGAGTACTGAGAGCAAGGTACTTTTATGTTTTTAATAATTAACAAAGATTATACCAGAGGTAAAGTGCTAATATACCCAAACAAAAAGAATTATTGTTAAAATAGCTTGCCATGTTCTAACCCCTACATTTAATTTTACTAAAAGCACAAAGAAAAATTCACGTGACTTTAAAAACAATTTCTGTGTTTTTTCCCCCCAAATATATTTGCCATCCTAATTCATCTCACTAAGACATAAGAACCAAAAGGAATTAATTAAAATGAAATCTAGACCACTTAACCTATCTGAATCAACTGCAAGATGAAACAGAGCACAATATTTAAGATATGTTAATTTGTACAACTGTTAGTTTTAACTATCATTTTAATGACTTTATTTTCTTTTTATTATTAAGTCAAAATATTATTTGACAGTATTCTTAGTAGCCATTTTTCATCTCTCAACTTCAGGATAAGTTTCATACTTATGAAAGAGCCCCCAGAAAAATGTGAAATTAGATACTTTGGTGTACTGGTAAGCTAACACAGCGTTCCACAACAATTCTATCTAGGAAATAAAAAAAAAAAATCAGAAGAAGCTATACCACCATGCAATACTATTTTTTCTAACAAAACATTATTAAAATTATTTTTAATCCCAAGTGTGTGAAAGAAAAGTAGTTAACATTATTGAACACATGGGTATTAAACAAGTGAAACAGCCAATACCAGAGTTCTGAAAAATCCTCTTCAATATTATTCTTCTCTAGAATCACAGCTACTGAAAGCTAACTGTAAGTAAACCTTATAGAACAGTTTCCCTATAAAAGCTTTTGTGTGTTTCCTCCAGGCAACCGCTCTGGGGGATAATATTCAGAGCGGAGTTAGATTTACAGCACAGCCTCAGAACTGCAACTTGAAGCTAGTGCCCCAAGACCTTTCAAATGCAGCTGGGAGAAGAGGAAGTTAGGGTCCTTACATTAGTAATTACGTTTTTTAGAAACATAAAATAAATCATGTGGAACTACTCACTTGAAAGTACACTGTCCAGTAAGGTATTAAAGCCAAAAAGACAGGGATAATCTTGACGAGAGCTTTCACATCTTCTACTTTATCTTCACTGAATGGGCCCCCACGAGACAGCTTGGCCATCTCAAAGAGGCTTTGTTTGCGAGGTTGCTGAAGTACTCCCTGGCCTTCGCTTTTGAAAGGAATTTGAAATGTTCAGTTAAACAACAACAAAAAAATTACTTAACTGGCAATCTTGTGTCACTTCTTTCCACTATAAACAGCTTGTGCATTTCCAAAATAAGTTACTCTTAACAGCAAAACAATTAGGCCAGAATGGATCATCAGCAGGTGAAAACACAAGCTGAGAACTTCCATTATAAAGATTTCCTTATTTCCCATCCTCTCTCCACCATGCATAAATAACTGGCACTGCAATATGCAGAACTTCATAAACAGTATCAGAAAATCTAGGTTATTTTAATTCATGGAATTGTTTTGCAATCTGAATACATGAAAGCCCATTGCAGAGGAGGCACCTGACATCTCTTATCACCCGTGACTAAATTTGGCCACCAGTATTCCATGGGCATCTCTTCAGAGTGGAGTTACCACTTGGAAAGCAAAAAGCCAGTACATATTTTTGGCTGCTCATCAAGCCACTTACAACATTAAAAGCAGATGATACTGTTTTTCAAATCAGAAGGCATCCTGTAAACATATCTAAGCAGAGAAGAAAGTTAGCTAATGATTAAAAACAGCATACTTAGGCTACGTTACACTTTCAAAAACTCTGAACTGGCAAGACACAGCATTCAATTGAAAACAGCAGACTTGATCTTGCAGCATGGAGATGCAGTGATCTCAAAATGTCCCTCTCTTCCATCCCAGAACTCCCAGAAAACATCTCCAGGACTCCAATTTTCCAGTTCTCAAAGCAAAACTGCATATTCTAGTGTATTCTCTGGTGCAACTTGCTGCCAGCTAGTTTGAACTAACTAGTTCCAACTCTTAGGCTGATTCACTGAATTCAGACTGTACAAAAGAGCTCATTACAAACCTATTAGTTGAACGGTCCACATGCCTCTTTCTTGAGCAACAAGAATATGCGAGAATTTTAAACATGTCTGTGAAGGCACTACCATCAGGTGGTTTTGTGATGAAGAAACTCTGACCACATAAGAAAACCATGAATGAAATCCCAATGCAAACTGTTGGGATACTATATCCAATAACAAAGCTCACATTCTGTTGAATATATGCAATTCCTCCCAGAGAGAGAATAGCTCCCAAATTAATGCTCCAATAAAACCAATTAAAAAATCTTCTTGTGGCTTCTGGACCCC
>Ga0181612_160763_pt1 | contig 12286 bp, 5 predicted proteins | sample HoacroProtozoa21_FD_119630 | JGI IMG/M metagenome (GOLD analysis project Ga0181612, IMG submission 119630) | Hoatzin crop microbial communities from Cojedes, Venezuel. Combined Assembly of Gp0051906, Gp0051904, Gp0051908 | reverse complement strand
GTTGTTTGTTTTTTTTGTTTGTTTGTTTGTTTTAAGTCTCCACATAGATCTGCTAGATGTTTTCATCCCGTTATGCAGCTACACAGAGCTTCAAGAACGAACTATTTTTCATTTCAGTTCCTTTTTCAGAAACTTGACTGAATTTGACAGCATTTGTCTAGAGAAGCAGGAAGCTACAGATGCTTTTTGTTTTGTTTCATTTTATAGATAGTCTGTGTTTTGTCTCAAGTATCTTCCCTTGCTGTCACAACACTCCAGACCACTCTTCCATCCTTAGACTTTCCACAGTGATCTCCAAGAACTCTCCAGAACTGAAGTCCTTTCTGCATAAATAATCTACTAGACTCCCCAAATCCTTTCTGCATAAATTCATGTACGTGTATTTTCAATATGAGGATGTGAGATTCTATGGACTGCTGCCGCTGATGATAATATGAGCAGGACAAATTCCAGTATTTAAATCCCAGTTGTGCATCTTTTTACAGCCCAGATAGTCAGTACTGTTTGGCAAAATCACTTTAAGGAATAGGAAGGAGCCACCATTTATATTTCATCAATGCACCAATGTGCTGAGCCCAGTGACCACATCCCTTTTTCCGGGGACAGACAGCAGACAAATTATTTCTCTACTGATAACACTTCGGAGCAGCTTTGGCTCCGAGATGTCATCCTCCCCTATATTTTTGTGGCAGCCCATCCATCTGCCTCTCCAAAGCAAGTCATCCTACTTCAGATTTTTTTTAGTACTTCCAAGCCTACTCACCACCAGTATGAAATGCTAGATATTGTAAGACTATCTTATATAAGAAACATTAACGTACACACCTCAATGTTTTCCTAATCTACCAGTGTCTGATAACAAAACCATCTGTATTTTGCACCAATCATTCCAGACAGAGGTCTGAGAGAAATGAAGATCTCTCCCTACGACCAAATACTAGTTCTGAAAACCCACCAAAAAGGTCTTTACTTTCCAGAGGTAATCATTCAGTACAGCAGCAGCACAAAATAAATGCAAGACAAAAAATTATATCTCTGCAGTATTTCCACTGAGATTCACCATAACTGGATTCAGAATAGTACTTTATCATTCATACATAAGCAAACCTTAGAGCATTACAAAAATATCCCAAGAAACCACAGATTCCAACAGTTTCAGCATTCAGAATGCTCCCAGGAAGAGTAACTATGTTCACGCCTGCTTATGTGCACTGTTAAAAAAAAAAGGTAGCACACTAAACAGGTGGAAGAGAGATCAACTTGGAAGACAATCTGACCAAGTTACACAAAAGGCAGTTTTAACTCACAGGTGAAGCCTGAAACCTGGCTGTCAGCTTCCAGTGTGGTAAGTTGAGCCACAATTCCTGCCCCCTTCTCTGTCTGGTCAGTGCATTAGAGCAGGGCCACTACAACGCAACCCTTTGAACTCTCCCCCCTATTTTCTACTCTTAAAAAGAGGAAGTGATATAAAGTGACACCAGTGAACAGTTAAGTTCCAGGGAAAGCTTTCCTCTCCCCTTTGCTTTCTATCGCACCTGAAAGTAAGACTTGCAAGCTACACACATCAGTCTTCTGACTTCGTCTGGTTACCTTTATTAAAAGGCAAAATGGATACTGACCTTTTCCTGTCAACTTTCCCATGAACCAACTGCAATCTTAGTTTTTGGTATGACTGACTTTGATTAAAGGGAAACAGTTATGGGGGGGGGGGAATCTAAGCACATTCAACAATCATCTTTTTTAAAAAATAACTTGAGTAGAGGCATTAAGAGATGTCTCCTCTGCTCTGCTAACATATAAAGGAGTAATATGGATGACTGAATCTGCAGTCTTTGACATTAAAGCAAAGTGAACATAATGCAGTTGCCCAGGAACATTGTAGCACCTTCTGAAAGATCGAACTCAACTTCTTTTAAGGTAGAAAATAGGATCCACCTGAAAAATCTTTGTGTATACTGAAATGATTTACTGCTTTCTGGTACAGAATACTAGACAAGTGACTGAATAGTTACAAATTCACACCTGACTTGAAAATTTTATGCCATACAAATCCTGTATTACCAGCACTGACAGTAGAGAGTCTTGTGTAAGTTATGGTGATGTAATATTATACTTCCTGTCTATAGCTGAATCTTAATATTTCAGAAAGGAAAATTTTCTTTTAAGTTGAAGGGTCACAAGGTTATGGCACGAAAATAGATACAGTTACTTGCAAACAGAAAAATCTACTTTATCTTTTAGTTAAACCCTTTTATATGTAAGACTCAAAAATGGATTTTAAAAACAGGGCGCTAACTTACATCAAGGAATTCCAGTGTCTAATCCCCCTTTATGAATGGAGAAAAATGGGACAAAGAAAAACAATGGTGAAGACTGACCATGAAACTTAAACTGGAAAAAATAAAAAAGAGATTTAAATATTCTGGTAAAATTCTTGTGATTTTACAGTTTGTACTGCTGCTTTTCCTAGGTTAACACAAATTTAGAAAACTAGAGCTTTCAGATGAACTTGATTTCACCCGTGAGATCCAGAACAGACTAAGTCCGAACTTGAAGGCAGCTTAGCCAGTATAGCACTGTGTCACACACTTGGTAAATTTAAAAACTAGCAGAGGTACCACTTGTTAAATTCCAGGCAAAAAAGTTCTTTAAAACTACATTAAGTAGTTTCTCAGCATGTTAGTATTTTCACTTTGTGATCATGTACCAGACAAACCCTAACAACATGTGTCAGAAGGAACCTCAAGAGGCAGCCTAGCCTAGTCCCTTGCACTGCAAAATGATGTATCCCTCTGCTGTCCCTGCCAGAAGCTCATTTAACGCACCCTGACAAAGCTCCATTGAAATGGACTCCACAACATCCACAGGATAACTGCTCCATTTTTATTTTTCTTTTTACTGCTTCCACATTTTGGGTGGTTTCCTCCACCCACCCAAGTTTTGAACCCAGGTCTTCCACTCTGCCAAAGAACTTTTCCCTGCTCTATCTAAACAGACATGACAACCTGATACCTGTCATCTTTAACACAATTTTACAAGTTGGGAACCTGTTACCGTGTCCTCCCAACACCCCCCTCCTTTTTTTCAGGGTCAAATTCAGCTCCTTAAAGAAGGAAGGATCACAATTCATTGGTGGTCCGGTCTCCTTCAACTCAGGGCTTTTGGTTTCAGAGACACCAAAGGATGCTTTATTCGAAAAAGAGTTTACAAAGAGTCCATGAGCAATCAGCTTCCTGCAACATTGTTTTCTCAGCCTTCAGAGAAAGGTTTTCAGATGCCTCCTCCAGATTACCCTCAGGCTCTAAAACTCCGTTTGGCTTTCAGTAATAACTGGGATAGGCAGTTTCCATCTCCTGGGTAACAGCCAAAATAGGACAACTGTTTCTTCTCAAAAGAACTAAGAACTTGGTCAAGAAACAGGGCTGAGATCACAGAGAAAAGCAATGGAAAACTATCTTCCATGTTCCCTTTATCTTCTATACATTGATTCACACCACAGTTAAATACTTCTCTGTGCAAGTAATGGACTTGTTCTGCCAACCAATATCACTCAGCCTCTGGAATGGCTGACAGAAAGTCAAAGCGCCCCTGGAAAATGAGAGGATTTTGGAAGGAACGGTTTGTCTGGTACTAAGTCTAATGCTCTGCGGGTAATGAACTGGGTTAATTTCTAAATCAGACTATGACTGATCTGTGTGTACAAGGCTGGAGACTGAAGTAATAAATCATGGATCTGACAGGTTTGGGAGAGGTAGCAGCAGCTCTGAGCTCTTAAAAAAAACCCACAGGTCATCAGCGAGAGAACCCAGTGCCTGCAGATACATACTGGAGTGGGTATGTCAAGGCCTCAGGTTGAACTGTCACAGTGCCCAGGTTCCAGGAAATCGCAACAAAACAAGATTATAACCAGCGGTTGAATCAAAATGAGCAGGGCTCTGTGTGCCTACAGAGATACCCTGCAAATGAAGCAAACATGCAAAAATATTTCAAACATATAAACCCCAAGATGTTATCAAGTGCTGAAAAGTAAACCATAAGTTTGGGCAATATTAAGCTTCTTTGCAGTAAATTCAAGCTGGAGGAATGCCTGCCATTCTGCCTGCAGTTCGGCAACAGCGTCACCACAGCAGGAACCAGCTCCCCTTCAGCTCCAGAAGTTAACAGTCCCTCTCTCACAGCTGCCAAAGTTCTGTTCACATAACCACTTTCTCAACCAATTCTGACACTTTTCTTTTTTTTGCACTGGCCATTGCATTTTTGGAGAATCTTTCCCTTCCTTTTTGACAGAACTGGGTTATAGAGTGATTAAATACAGGATGGGTCAGAACATCCAAGGCAGTAGTACTCTTCAGCAGAGGAGTAGAAGCAACATGTGGTAAAGCATGGCCACTGTTCCAGCTGGGTCACCAACAGCCTCTGGTCACTGTACCTCAGGAGGACGGAGCTTGCAGCAGGTACCTGCACTTCCAGTTGCACAGCCTTACTTCAGTTTTCAACTGAAGTTACTGTATCCTCCCCAAAAGCTCCCTGCATAGATACGTTCTCACAACAGCTAAAGCTAGGGTGCTATTACTGCTAAATTACAATAGGTATGGCTTAGAAGCAGATACCTATTCCATGAACAGTTAATCTACTTTAACAATTCCTCTTCATTAAAAGAAAATTTCTGAAATTCTAGGAACCAACAATTACAAAACTAAACATCTCTTCATCTCTTGTAAGGTAGGTATTTTCAGTGAAACAGTTTGAGCATTAAGTAAAAAAAAAAAAGTTATTTGCTGAAATTGTCATAAATATTTATAGATCCGATCATTCTATTCTCCCTGACACTAAATAAATCTGCAAAATGCTTTTCTATTGATTAGTCTGACAAAAAATAAGCCAGAAAACAAAAGTAGCAATGGACAGCAAGTCATAAACTAATAAATCAAATGAAAACTGAAATACATTTGAGAAATGTCCCCAAAGTAACAGATAGAAAGTAGATGTCTAAAGCACACCCACTCTTCATTTCCCCTCAAAACTAATTTAAAATTGCTTTTCCTCCTGATGTCATTTGAGAGGAGCAAAAAAGAACTATGGAACACCTAGCAGGACTCCCAGAGCTGAGTAACATACTCATTTCCTCATATGCTATTGCACCTCTTCATTGGTCAGTCCTAGTAATTTCTGCACACTGTCTGTGCTACCACAGTAAGAAGTAAATAGCTTTTGCATGGATTTACTCTCTAACTTCCTTCTTCCCTGTCTGGGCTGTCTCCTGTTGATGGACATCAATGTAACGACAGTCAGCAGCAATTCTACTTTTCAGACAAATGCTGAAGAGTGACTCCTGGCCCTGTGCTCTGCTCAGCAGAAGCAGAGCATTCTGCTCCACATGGCACAGCCAACCTACCTAGCATTTGAACTGAGGCAGTATCAATACACTACAGCTGTTGGAGTAACTAGACTGTAGTGTAAAATCAGTAAATAATAAAACCAGCCAATAGCATCTGGAACTTTAACTAAATTGGTGAAAATTAACCCCACAGTTCAGTAATGCCAGACCAGCAGCATACCAGGATTAAGGGGTACCCACATGTAAGTATAAATGCTGCATGGTTACAGGCGCCCTTTACTCAGGGCCCTACTGCAACCACCCCTGCCGCAACTATAAACTATAGGAAACCAAACCAGTGGGACAAGAAACATATTTCTTCCAGGTTCCCCTTAGGTCCTCCATATCTCCTCTCCCAATAGATGACTAGCACCAGCAGTACCTCCCTCTTCCTAAAATTCTTCCTGAATGTGGAAAAAGCAGCACATCAAGGATTGGCATATCCTGACAAATGCTAAGATCCTTTGCACTTACTGCAACAGTTTGTATGAAAATTACTAAAAGGTAGTTTGCAGAAAATGCATTATTTAATTCTAGCCACTATATTACATCCACACATTGCTAACAAATCTGGACGACCAGATCTGATGTTTTACAACTCTTACTGTAGGTGCTGGCTCAGTCTGCCTACCAACTGAGCAACACAGAACCAAAACACAACAATAAAAAAACCCAGATTTCCCAGAAATGTCAACTACAGTTACTTGCAGTATGAAGAAGCATTACAATATTCTAAATAGTTGGCTTTCAACAATGATGAAGTTGGTGGACTTTTTTTAAAACTCATGATGACCCATGAAAAGTTTCCCAAATCACTTTCATCACAGTAATAGATATGGACTGCTGATGTATCTTTACTAGTTTGTGTTAGTCCATGGCCAAAGCATTTTCTGTTAACAGCAAAAAGGGAAACAGGTATCCATAGTCCCTTTTCTTCATAATGTCTTCCTTTCTTTGTACAGTATGCACACTTTCTTCCTAGCCTGTGCACAAAGCGAGTTCACGGAAATGTTCAACAACTTAAGCAGCAGCCTGTCCAGTCATTCTCAAGAAAATTTACGGAAAATCTATACATGACATTTTCCTGGGGAAAATACTTCAAGAGCAAAGGTAGTTTTAATGTATCATAATTTGCTTGGACAAAGTTTTATTCCAATCACTCCAGAAGCGAAGGTCAGCCTGCTCTATTTGTTCCATGCTTTGGAGAGGTACCTGACCCAGTTTCATTCAGGAGTTGTTTTTTGTCAAACAGTACCTCAGCAGGCACTGCAAAGAAGAGTTCTAGTGACTCCAGCCATAAGCTTCTGCTCTAGCGGGAAACTTCTCAGTCTTTCTGACCATCAGAAGAACGTACAGGAAACCAAACAGCATCACCAAGGAATCTGAGGATCTTTTGGTTGTTGCTAAACTTCTCTGCCACTCCAACAAATGGCTTTCACACTCAGCTCCTTAAAAAGCCTTCTATAACACTACATAATAGTGAGTTGTCTGCTCTTAGTGACTTTGTCTACGTTAAAAGCATTAAGACAGATGACATGTGTACCAATCAGGTTCAGACCTGCCCTAGTTTAAAAGCTTATATGCATTTTGTGAGGCTCATCAAGTGCTGAATCACTGAGGGATCCAACTCTGAGCTACTTTAAAAGTTTACGGGTCAAATCAATACTATGGATGTGAGTCTCCGGCAACACACAGAAAGCGTCTCTGTCCCACAATACCTTGCTCAGATTAACTAGCATAATAAAGCAACAGTTATAGAAACTCCACAAAAGACTCCCCAATAATCTAAATTGTACCTGAGCGTGCAGCTCTGCTAGACTGGGAATGCAGCTCTAATGTTACAGCTACCTCATCAGCTGCTGTACAGACTAAGGCAAGGCAAAGCAGAGTTACCTTGAGCACCATCTTACAAGGGCTCTCAAGAGACATGTAACCCAGGGTAAAAGGCTGTTGTCTCTGAATACTGACAAAGACAGAAGTCTGCATCATGTAATTCCAATGGGAATCCACTAACATCAAGCCAAAAGCATAGAATAAACCAGCAGAGGAATGGCTTACCAGATGCATGGGAGAAATCAGATTTAGAGTGGAGACCAGTTAGTGAACACTGACCCCCCTAATCATTCACATACCCACCTGGCTTAATTCTTACCCTAATGTCTGTGGTGTCCAACAGCTGACGGAGCCATGACATTATCTGTGTATTTTGAACTATACTGCTAAGCAAACAGAGAATGCAGGATCTTAGCTTAATATTACCTCTGCTTAATGCTATGAGGACATAAACACTTCTTTGCCTTCTATTTCACACTGTTGCCCATAGAGTGTTTGAAGTGAAACACAATTCAAAAATATCTGCACTTCTAAACCACGCAAATGTGGAACAGCTAACACTGACGCTGTCAAATCTGGACTACGCCCACCCAGTTAAAGGAAAGTTGCCACTGACAGTGCTGTGATAAAAAGCAAAGCTCTGCTACTATTTAGCAGAGGTCTGTCTCCCTGGAGATCTTTAACTTGTTCTTTCAGGCTTGATCAAATACAAATCTAGGTCATGAGACTGTCACAGTCTAAAAGCCTGCATGTGCACATGCTCATATAGGCAAAGCTATACATTTTTACACTAGATTAACTTTGTAAGAAAATCCAGTGGGACAAAAGTTCTCTATTCAGTACTTCAACCACCTACCTGCAGGCACAGGGTACCAGCAACACACAACATCACACTTCGTCGTACACAATGGTTGAACATCTAATTCTGTTGCGACATACCAAATACCAGGCACCAGTCCACTAAACAAGTAAGACCTCCTCCAGCAAAAGGCACTCAAAAATACAAACCCAGTTGTACTGATAGCTGCACATGCTATTTCCAACACTATGAACGTTAATGAAAGCGTCATCCTTCAAAATCAAGGATGACGGAACCACAAGGTAGGCAAGTAGGCAGATGATTGCACAGACACAAAGGATAACAACACACATTTTACTGCAAACTCACAATAGCACTTAAACTAGTTGGTCTCTGCTGCTGTTCGCACCTTATGTGCTTATCTCATAAAAGGTCACACTGCTTCTTTCCAAGGAAGACTGCCTTCTCTTTAGCGCTCTATTGCTGTCGACTTGTAACTTATTGATATCACGATGCTCTCAAAGGTGCTTAAGGGGTGCTATTAAAATGCTTTTAGAACACTAGGCTGATTCTCCACCTGAACACTGCATAGGAGTTGAATGATCATCTGCGGGTTGTACACCTGAAACCTATGTCCGTATGTCACAGCAAGGCCTTCATCTTCAACTTCTTGTCAGACAAGACACTGAAGATGTCATCACTGGTCAGCTGCCTTGCCATTCCACTGAGGACAGTGTAGACATGTGCTTCAGGGACACCTGTCACCAACGTGCAAATATCACACTTGTAAACTCTGGACTGGAAGTTGTGTCTTGTCAGTAAGATTAGAAGTAGTATGCACTCTGCTGGTGCTCAGAAAGGAAAAAAAAAAAATCTCAATTTCCTTCTAATTAGCTCAAAGATGAAGGCAAGAGCAAGTAAATCAACAGATGAAAAGTTGACATTCTAAATGGGCAAAGAGTAAAAGATACCAGTTTAGGGGATCCAAGAGTAGCCTGACAACCTCAGGCACTGCCTGCTGTCTGGGGCGGCTAGTCAGAGCTCTTGAAGCTTGAACAAGCAAGCAAAAAAATCATAATCCTTTCTTCCATCAGTTATAATGCAAGGAAATTAACACTGTTCGGCACAAACTGAACATTCTCTGTTTGTAAATGTGCACAGACAATTAAAATGCAAGTCCCCTTACATGCCCCCCTGCCCTAAGAAAAGCCTTACTCAATCACGATGCCTGTATACGCACACCACACATATGGAACTGTACAGTTAAAACCTTCAGGGATCTCGGGGAAAAAAAAATCATAACATTTATCTGTAGCATGCGATACTGAATCTTAAAAACAAATCACTTGAAAAAACAGTAAAATGAAGATGAACTATGGCAAGCTTTGAAAGGCTACTACGAAAGTAGGCTTTAATCATTAGTAAGCATTATTCATGTCATTCTCAGTTCACACATTGCAGTTTTACAGGAACAGCATCTATTTTGCTAAGAACCCAACAAGGAAGTACCCTCAAGCAGAATTATGTAAGAGACCAAAATATTTGAATCTAATTAAGGTTTGTTTATAGGACAGTCAGCTTATTAGCAATTCAACTACAGTTTGCTTTTTAAGTCAAAAGGTCTTTTTGCAAACTAACTTGCTTGAATTTATCTTCAGAAGGAAGTATGCATTACAAGGGACTACAGGAGGAATGTAATTGTTCCATACAGAGCTGAAATAACTTTTAGATAACAGAAGCAAAGAGCTTGACTGGAACTAGTTCTAACATAGCAGCCATTAGCCTCAGCAGCAGGAGCCTCCAACACGGCAGTCAATGACTAAACTCTTTGAAGAGGCCTTCCATGCTTTTGTTCTTATTTTGCAAGAACACTGCAGGAGAAAACTGAAAACAGGCAAGAGGAGTTTCTGCAGAAATCAGAAATGAAAGTTTCTCTCCAAATGAAGTGTTTCCATTGTAGAGATGAGCCCTTTTAAGAGAGTCTTTGGGAAGATGGTAATGAAGATGTTCACAGATTATAGGAGTATAATTAAAACAGTATCTGAGACACAGAAGACATTTTTGTTTGGTGGGGTTTTGTTTGGGTTTTTTTTGAGGGGTTTGCTTTTTTTGTTTTTTTTAAACGAAAGAGAACTGCTTAGAATGTTAATCTAGACACATGACAAGAGCTGCAACTTGCTTGCAGTGGGATATATACTTATACAGCTTCAAATATATTTTCTGATTTCTCGTAATTTAAGAGGACATAGGTAAATTATAGCGTAAGAAGAATAAACAAAAATTAAAAATACTTTATTATCTGTGTAAGAGTTAAGCTGATACGAAACTGATTTTCCAAAGCAGCAGATTTGAGTATTTAAGTATTTCACCCACAGATTCTAAATTACACTAACAACAGTAATAGGCTGAACTACCATGTGGGCTGTTAAATCCAGGCTCGCACAGTTCTGTATGTTCACAAGATTTTCAATTGCTGACACGCTATGTTGTTTTCAAGGACAATTTTTTAAGTTTTAGGTTTACAACCTTTGAGCACACTTACATCAATGCTTTTTTCCTTGAATTAATTCAAAGTCACCACTCAAAGTTCTGAACTATGTCTGCCATTCTTGGCACCACCTCAAAGTAGGATGTAATAAACACCTCAGTTGTTAATTTAGTCATTAAATGACACAGCTAAGATATGACCTCTTGGGTTCACCTACTGTCATCTAAATACTACACTGCATTTCCTGATTATTTTTTTTTTTAAGTGACATCTGCAGGCAGAGTTTAGAATATATTATGAGTTTTGTATGGTAATACACTCTGCCCATTCAAAAGAAAATCACGGAATCTTATCCTTCAGGTACACAAACAGTATTGCTAAGTTACAGATAAAATTGTCATGGTAAATCATACAAGGATTCTTCATTTGCCTTCCTTTCACCCTCCTGAACACCACCTGATGCTGCCCTAGAACTTTTTGATCATTTTCTTTAATGAGAACAGCAGCCAACAATTACTTCATACATACTCCACTAAATTACCTACCTTAGGGACCATGAAGGTAACTAATGGTCATCTCAAGTTTCTTACAAGCTTTATAAAATACTTTCTTTAATCATTATAGAAGCTGAACTACTGAATAAAATAAGATCCACTAGGTTTTGATCTGTATCTCAACAATCAATTAATACAATCATTTAAAACAGTTCACTAAAATAGGAAGGCAGGGAATACAAGTAAACATTCATAAAATGTTATTTGAATGAATGCAACTGTAATCAAGCAAGTTAGCATTCCACCTCTTTAAGTAAATCCAGAAGAACTTGAAGGAGGACTATACAGAACTGGTAGTCATGCTGACAAACAAACCACCATTTCCACAATGAACTTCATCTGCTCATCCAGAATCTTCACAAATTGAGTGAAGGCAAAGGGCTTCCTGACTTGGAAAACCACTATTTCTTGAAGGCTTATTTGGAAAGCAGGATGCTTGGTAAAGAGCTCAGTCATTTAGCAAAAATTTAGGTTGACAGCTTAGAGACTGACTGTCATTTAAATTAAGCAAAGCATGGCAAAGCAGGTCCCAGTCAGAAAGTTATAACTACTCTTCAGGCAAGCAAACTCAAATTTCTCTGTTCAAGTACATAAAGTGTGCTAAAATTCACTCTATGTTAAAACAGCCATATACAGAAAGATGAAGCGCACTTTAAAACTGCATGGTTCAATATAAATCCAAGTGCTTGAGCACCCTTTTCTATTTAAACCTTCAATATCTACTGAACTTGTCAGGAATACAAGTGTTAGCAAAATCACTGTCATAAAAAACATTTATTTCCATAGTGTTTTTTGTCCCAAGACAGTGATATTACATCAGTATAAATATAAAACAGCATCAGATACTGATGCTTCCTGTCTTCTTAAACTCTGCCACTATGTGCCTTTTGTACAGGACAGATACTTCTTACAGTTGCAATAATACATTGGTCTAAAAGTAAAAAAACATGTTCTGCTGACAATCTACTCTGAAAAGTCATGTAAGAGAAACTAAAGAACAGGTTAGCATGTGTACTAAAGACAAAATCTTAGTGCTTACTCTTCGGTAAATATGATATGGTCATTCAAGAAGATATTACATGCTAATACAGGATTAAATAAAATCTTAATTAAGAATCAGACAGTATTCGAAAGCATAGAAGACACCATATGGTGCACTCAACCATAAAAGGATTGAATTATTAATATTTCTAATACTTCAGGTATTTGATTCTCTGGCCTGTACATATAACATT
>Ga0181612_117880_pt1 | contig 12286 bp, 4 predicted proteins | sample HoacroProtozoa21_FD_119630 | JGI IMG/M metagenome (GOLD analysis project Ga0181612, IMG submission 119630) | Hoatzin crop microbial communities from Cojedes, Venezuel. Combined Assembly of Gp0051906, Gp0051904, Gp0051908 | reverse complement strand
TGATGAAGAAATAAAGAAATAAAATAAATAAGGCAATGGATAAGGTAAATGTAGAACTGCTGTTCACCACATCCAACTCCACTAGACACAGAGCTAACTTGATGACACTACTGGGAGAGTGTTTTAAAACTAGTTAAAAGAGAACACAGCTTTACAAAGTGGATAATGAACTTTGGAACTTGGCTGTCACAGGACATGCCAGCAGACAGCATCACAGGTAAGGCAATAGTACCACCAGGTTCAAAAAGTTCCTGAAGAGGTTTAAAAGCAGATAACAAAAGGAATAAGGAAGGACCAATCCTCCAGCATCATTGCTACAACGACTTTAGAAGCTAAGGAATTCCCCCCCAGAAGCGGGTAGCTCACACATGCTTTCACTAGACAGTGTGTCTACCCCAGGGCTGTGAGAAAATATTGGGTTTAACAGAACATTGGTCTGACCTAGCAGGACATTTCTTATGTGTTTGCTTTTTTCCACCTGCCCCACAAGAGCAGGCATTCTGTTATCTGCTCAGAAGTATCCTATGGCACCAGCAACTCCTTCTTTGGCCTTCCACTTCACTGACTCATGCCTTGAAGTTCTGCGTCTTGCATAAAGTAGTCACCCTGAAGCTGCCAACTGATGGCTAATATCTTTCAGGAAGAACTGTTTTCTGTGTTCGCAATTGTAATGCTGTTTGCCTCACGCGTATGCTATGCTACCTTCCTTTGCAGCATATTACAAAGTTCCCTTGCTTAACCTTTTACAAAACTGACAAGATTTCCCTAGGCACAGACCTGTCTTCTAGACCTGGAGCAACAAGACCTGCTCCCTAGATCTCCCAGTAAGTACCATTTTGTAGTTTGGGCAAAGCAAGAAAGGCCAGGTGAAATAGTGAACAAAATGCCACATCTTCTCATCTCCTATTTTTCTATTCCTTAATCAATTTCAGCAAATCCAACCTCCTTTCAGAGTGGCCCGGTAAGCGTCGATACAGAGCTGTACAGCTGTGCTGGGCTGTTTTCCAGCCAATCCACTCATGCAGAGAGAGCTCAAAGTCTGAAGCACAGAGACTAGCTCATCTGCATGACCAGTGGTACATGCATTCCCGAAATACTGCTTTTGTTATTGTGATGTTTCTGCCATTTTATGCAATATTCTCTTAAAGAACTTGGGGAATTATTTGGACTGCGAAAACAAAAACTCCAAAATGCAGATGTCTTTCCAGATTCATCCTGCTCCTTTGATTGGAGAGAGAAACAATAGATAAAGACAAACAGCTACTTGGTACAGCAATTCACCATCTGTTAATGAAAGTGCTGTCAGTGTCAATCACTGAAGATCTCAGTTCAAAATTTCTTTAAGGCCAAGCAAATGAACTATAATTAATTACTTTACTATGTTGACAGAAATTATTATTATTATTAAATAAATTAAATTATTATTACTTTATTCATACAAATTACTATTTTAAATGGTTTATGGATTTTCATCTTTGGTTAGCAAATCTATGAAAGCATTTTATTAAAAGCATGCTACTTAGAAAACACAGCATAATGGTATTTAGAAACGGTCTACTATGAAGTTGCTAAGTTTTCTCTCTCTCCTGCACGGCACTGAGCATTTTAAGCTTTTATTGTGCTGAAAAACAGTTCTGAAAAAAAATATGCAGAAGGTTTGTAACATAAATCAGACTTACGAGTTTATTCTGAACCCTTCTAATGCATTTATTTGGGAGAAATCCTGATAGACACAAATATCATTGGAAGTAAAGTCCTGGAGGCTCCAGACATAACATGATGTCTCTATTCTAACTAGCATTCCAAACGTGGGGGATGTGAGACTCACAATTCCCTCCTCTTAACAGGTCAGGGCTGTAAACAGTTGTAACTCAATCATGCTATGATCATTCATTGCCTGATTAGCTACTTTTGCCAAGATTAAACATTCCTTCAGCTAACATGAGAGAACGCAGAACACATTTACAGCTAACTGTAAAGCACAGCATCTCTGTTCATTTAATTTTTATCCTTTTTCATCTCCCTCCTTGTTTACTCAGTTTTCCCTCCTGCCTCTTGCTCTCTGGAGCTAGGACTGGCATTTTCTACACATTTATGTACATTGCCTGTTAAGCAAGAGGGGTCCTTGAAGTCCTTCTCGGAGACTGGGCAGTGGCCATCTATCCTCATGTCATGAAATTGGTTGAGACAAGAAGAATTTTTTAGCTCCCCAACATTAGAAATTTTGCATCTAAAAGCTGCACTAAATTGGTGAAGTTTAAGACCCTTTCAGCAGAGTGTTTTTATGCAGAAAATGCCATACAGCATCTAACGTCAACCTTCTCAAAGGCGGCAGTCACAATACAGAGAAGTGTGGAGAAAGCTTGAGTGACAAATGTGACATACAGTGCTGCAGAAAAAGCCAGTCCAAGGACTGTGAGCTTGTTTCCTCCTCACTTCCCCTAGTGCATTCCTAAACTTACACCAGGATGAAATTTGCCCCAGATCAGGCAGTGGGAATTCTTCGTTCTGCCTGACATCTAGTGGTCCTAAACAGAAATATTTTCAGCATCTCTGAACAGATTTTTCCTCAGTTTTCCCGTTTGGATAGTACATACTCAGCATGAACATCATGTGAAACTTTACTGTTTTAGATGGAGATCCTGGGGCCTTTTCTAGCATTTTCCTCTGAAAATGATTTAAATAATCATTTGTATCTGAATTCTGCTTACCTTTCATGTGAAGCCAAAAACTTAAATAAATGCATAGAGATGTCAGTCAATATTCAAAAGAACCACTCACCTTAGGTCTTTCCCATGTGCAGAAGCATGCTGTGGAAGAAGAACACCTCTGATATACGACCAGTAAAATAACTGTATTACGCTACACAATCATCCTGTTTTTTAAAAAAGTCAAAATACAGATTTTCTGGAATAATCATGTTACCTTTAGACATGGCACTCAGTAGAAGTGATACGTGGAAATAAGTCTTTGATTTTATGTACCCTACTTGTCACTTTTCATTATTCTGATTTAGGATGTAATATCTCTTTCAACTACAATGTTCAGAAAGACACCCAAGAATTACTGGTGTCAAACACAGTATCAAAAAAGTCTATACCCAGAAAGGATGAATAAAAGCAGAAAATAGTTGTGGTTTTTTTTCCAATGGGCTGATTAGCAACTCCTCACTGTTCATCTTTGGCCGTATAATTTCAAAATCCACACAACAGCAAAAGGGCATTCCAAGCAAAGCAAGAGAAATTATACTGGAGGAATGGAAAGCCTTCCACCTGGAAGGCGCATAGAAGGAGTAGAACTCATTGGAGTGATGCTAAAGCAGACATTAAGTGTCCAAGCTCTCCATTAAGTGGAAAGAATATGTACCATTTATGCTCACTTCTAATGAAGAAGCACAGTGGCAGTCCGTGGAATAAGAAGCTGAAAATTCACACATTACAGTTAGTTACTTCAGATTACATTGAAGTGAAGTTTTCATCAGAATCCAGAAAATTTTCCATGTTTGTAAACACAATGAGAACATCCATACTCACATTAGATAAATTCATACACAAACTTTTAAAAGGGCCAGAAATTTTTGTGCCTCAGGACACCCACCAGTCTCTGTGTGCTGAGCAGGAGGAACATCCCCAAGAGGCACCCTACAGCACATGACTTCTTTAGCAGTTTTGCACTTCCTCTGAAGCTTTGGCTTGCTGTTGTTCCAAAATCAAATTATCAGATGAAATGAACTGGAGGTCTGATACAGGATGGAAGTTCTTGTGTCCCCAGTTACCACAGCAGGACGCGAACGCAGAAGATATGTATGTTTGTTCCTGGAGGACGGGAAGGCAAGAAAGCAAGAGCTTGTGAGGCAGCTGCCCTCTTACCATTGATACCAAATCACACGTTTCCTATCATGAATTTACCAAGCTTCATTTTAAAAGCAATTAGGATTTAGCTTTTTACCTCTGTCATTACAATTGGGAAGCTGTTTGTTAATCTATCCAATGGTTTGGAATTTCCTTTTATTTCTCCTCTTTTATAAAACTTTTTCATATCCATTTGTTCTTATTCCAGACGTTTTCTAGCATATAAGTAGCTCTTCTCACTCACCATGTAGAGTTACAGTATTCCCTCTCAGCCTTCTTTTAGATGGACTAAGAGCAAATTTTTTGAAGTCTACACCCATGTATCTCTGCTCCCCTGACTGTGCTAGCAGTCCCGTTCTACAGTGGATCACCTACCCTACTTGCATATGAGCAACCAGAAATGCTAATGGAATTTCATACGAACTTAAGAATGCACAAAAATTTAATTCTTCCCACTACTTGTCAAATACTTCACTGACACTTCCCAAGATCTCTTTTAGTGCTTTTCTACCATCTCATTCTGTCTACGTGAAGTCATTCTTAAAACATTTTCAACTAATTATCTCTCAGTTTATAGCAAAAATTCTTATTAGTCCTGAAGTGCAATGGCTTCACACTTTGCACAAATGAATTTCATTGCATTCAATCAGTACTTGACTTCTTTTTGTATCAAAGTCATTAACAGAATTATTAAGACTTGTCTTAAGTGAGAACTTTACTGATATTCCCTCCTTCAATGTTACTTTTCTTTTTCACTTTTAACTAGTGTCTCAAATTCCTGAGCAGTTCTATACAGTTAATAATTTTCTTCAAGACATCATACCAAGCACTATGTTGAATACCAAATAAATGAGATCTAGCAAATTGTAATTGTCAAGAAAATTAGTTATATTTAGAAAGAAAATGGTACAGTAAGTTTGGCTTGATCTACATCTCATGAATCCACACTGAATTTTGTCCTGTTTCATTTAGTTCCCACACCTTACTTTCTTCTGACTTTTGCCAAGTCTTCACACTCTACTAAGCTCAGTCCAGACCAGTATCACAGCAATGGGGGCTTCGGAGAGGTATGTACAGCTTAAATGCCTGCACAGAGACAAGCTCAGGTACAACCAACTTTATCTTTGACAAATGTTTGTCCAATCTGCTCTCAAAATCTGTGAAAATCTTCAGTTAATCACACCCAGTGCTCCACTCCAGTTAGAAGTATCTTCTACTGTTCACTTCAAGCCCCCTCTGCAACAAAATATGATGTCCTTTTCTTGTTCTTTTCCTATCCAGAACAGAAAACTATCAATCACCTCGTTATAGTAGTCTTGCTATATCGATAGACGCTGGTTGTTTTGCAGTCTTCTTTCTTGCAGTTTAAACAAAACCTGTTCTCTAACTCTCTCTTCATAGCATGTTTTACAAACTTTTTACATTTCTTCATGTTCTTTCTGGGACTTTCTCCAGTTTATTTAATAATATTTAAACTGTTATACATTCTAACCCATTCATTATGATTTACTGTATAATTTCCCTGTTACCCTGCAATTGCTCCTTCAAGCACAAGTGAAACTTGGTAACCAGTACAGTGAGTATTTGTTGTACAACAAGTATACAGGGACATATGTGCCTGGACAAACAAAGACACACAAGATCTGCCTGAGCCTCCAACCAATAAAGCAAATGTTTCACTGTGTATCAGTCACATCGATACACCTGCCGCCCGTTTGAAGTATTTTATTTTTCCCTCTCCTCTACATATCTGAAGCCCTGATCCTGCAGATTTAAAAACTTCAGTCGCTTCAATCAGTCTACGGAGTTCATGCCTACTGTTTTTGATTACTACTTCAAAAGAATTATTAACAGAGAAATCTGTATTTTACAAATAGTACCTAAGACAGCTAATAGACTCATTACATCTATGAACAGCATAAAATTTCTACCAGTTTCTACAGTATTCAAAACTTCTCAAAGAATATTCAAACGAAATTTCAGTCAATGTGCAACTTTCCACTTCCAGTCTTCCTGCAAGAACTCGTCACAGGCTGCTCTCCCCTTGACAGATTCTTGAATAAAGCAGAAGACATTTCATTATGCAGTTGCAGAGGGTGCACCTGCCCTGGGGGTAAGAACTAGCCCAGTAAAAGCCTCTCAGGATGGGGGCAGATGGGGACAGTATGGTCTCTTCCTTTGCTTAAAGTTGTACCACTAAATGGAAAAGAATTTAAGATGTTGAGCAAGAAATATCACAGTTCTGTTGTTTGGTGATTTGGATATGCATCTGTGTTCTGGCCTCTACTCCAATGCACACTTAAATATTTATATTAAACAGTCAATTAACACAAAAACATAAACACAGCTTGAAGCTGAAACTGAAATCTAGAGATTTTCTCTCTTAAGTAGCTGAGCAGTCATGTAACCTTGCCTGCCCATAAATTCATCAAATTTTGTTGAAAAGAAGGTAGGAATTTTGATCGCTTGATTCCATATGTGTTAAACAAAAGAGATGTTCAGGAATTAGAATGTATAAACACAGGCATATAAAACATTAGAATAACGACTCTCGGAAACTTATCTGGGAAATCTGAGCCTTGCCATGCTCCAAGGTCTCCCATTCTGTGCTGCAAGGGACTCCTAATGCTTTTCCCATGGAGACCTTTTACCAGGCAGAAGCTTTAGTAACATACTAGCATTTTCTAGATTTTATCCTTTTTTTAAAGATCTTTTTATCATTTTGACAGCAGATACAGTTTTGTCTATGTCACACCTCTTTTTCTGCAGCACTGATTTATTTTGGATGTCCTCCTTTGTATTCTAATTCAGAGACCAAACTATGTGTTTAGGAGCTTTTCTTTCACTCCTTTCCATCAGAGAGGTAACTAATCCCTTGCTGTCAGCTCTGTAAGCGCTGTTGCATCAGTTTACGGGCTTGAATTTCAGTCTTGTCAGAACAAACATGAAGAAACTGCCTGAATATCTGATGCAAGAGCACAGTCCCCTGGTGGCAGCTGTACCTTATTAATACCAACCCCTCTGTTTATCTGTCTCAGAGAATGCTGCAATCCCCACCCCTAGTGTCCTCTGCTCCTCTGTTGCTCACTGTGCTTATTTTGGCAGTAGGACTTTCAGTGACTTGCTCTCATCTCACCTCCTGCTGCCCTGTGTGTAAATTAAATGAGCAGGATAGGATGTTGTCCTGCAGAAATCACAGGTTGTATAACGAGGGTGTGTTCCACTCCTAGGTAGCTTTCCAAGTTTCCAGCTTTCTGATGTTCTGTGCTAATCAGTGACATGCTGTCTCAAGGGGTTATAAAAGCCTGGGCTTGCACAGCAACACAGGAGGAAAACTTCTGTCTTCTGAAGCTTAAAAGGCTAAGTAAACTCTGTCTTTGTTACTTGAGATTATTTCAGAATCAGTCCTACTTGAAAGTGTTTTCTTGCAAAAAGCCAACAGACCTTTCAGCCGCTTTTATGCACTCATTTACTGAGTATAATTGCTGGGTTTGGTATCACTATGGGTCACACTCTGCCCTTCCCTAGTGACACAACCACTCATTTCAGGTGTAGTGAAAAACTCAGTGTGGAATTTAATGAGACTTTCTCTTTTTCCTCACTTCCCATTCCCCATCCCCTTCCTCTTCCCCTTCCCGGGAGGAAAAGGAGAGGCAGATATAGGTCAGAAAGGTAGGAGCCAGTTATAGCTTTTCACTTATAGCCTTTCCTCTTGGAGTCTTGTGCTCTGGTTTCCCAGTGATAATGCTATAAACCACTTCCTCTTTGGAAAGTAAAACAAGGAAATGGACCTGAAATGCCCTTTGACTGTATCTCCTCAGGGAAGGAGATGACCCTGTCCTAGATAAAAAAAATTACATTGGTTTCAGTCACCAGAGTTACTTCATTTTTTGTTACCTAAGTATGAGGGACCTAACATTTAGTATAAACATCCCACTATCTGCCTTGCCTGTGAGTTCTTCACTAAGCATGTCCATATTTATTCTTATTTATGCTTCACTCAGACAGTAAGCTTGATGTCTTCCCTTCCAGGAAGCAAGCAGTTAAAATTCAGTTTGAAATAACAGTTCCCAGAAGTTTCATTTACCTCAGTAATTACTGCTTAGGGAGAGAGAAAAAAAAAACAGTCCCTAAATCCCCATAGTTTGCTGGTAGTTCCTCTTTGGAGCTGACATTGTATTTACCGATATATTGTAATTCAAGCATGAAAAATTAGTCAAATACCAATAACTTTGTTATCCAGAGCACTGACAAAGGAAATGATGGTGCAATTAAATGACACATTGGAACAGGCTCATTAAACAAATATAGCCACCGTTTTACTGGCAGCAGCATCTTCATTAAAACCAGGTTTAGCATTAGGCAGAGAGAGAGGAAGAAAAGGGAGGGGGGCTGGGAAAATGAGAAAGGGAATGTAATAATATTTTGCAGGACACTTTCCAGCATGGGAAAGAACAAGGTACAAAAATACGTTTGTTTATCTTCTGTCAGAGAGTCAGTGCCAGCAGCAGGCTATGTTCAACTCCCCTCACATGATCAAAGACCTTCTCAGTTCACATTTGAGTAACTTCATAAGGGAAATGAATCATCTTGATTCAGTAATGGAGTAACTCCTGCAAAGTGCTGAGTGGACAATAAGATATTGTGCTCCAATCTATACAGGCTTATAGGTGTTCCAGCAGGACATACCTGTAAGTCTCCAAAAGCCATAGAAACTAGTCAACTCCTCACCATGAGGCATTTACCTAAGCACATCAGCAAACTGGGAAGGAATGTGGCCAGCTACAGCCCCTGTGTCAGTTGCACCAGCACCCTTTCTTAAGCTAGCACAGGGAACTCAGATTTTTCTGCATGGATCCTAGGATTTTCAATGAAATATTCATTGTCCTCTTGAGCAGTAAGCAACTAGCTATTTGAACAGGTTGTTTGCTTGTTTCATAGCTCTTCTACTTTGCTGCTTTAAGTAAGGGCCATTTGTAACAGGAGAGATCAAGTGGAGTAGGGTTCTCTAGGCTAAGAATATCCCCTGTCTCAACCTGCAAGCAGATGTCTTGAAATGACTAGATTCTCCTGAGGAATCTATTTCTGCCAGAAACAGCAAATCTGCCTCAGTCCAAGCCTTTAGAGCTCACTCAAGTAAATATTTCCCTTCATAGGCTATTGTGCCCAAGTCACATTAGCAGCCACAGTTCCCACACTGTCAAGATCTTCGACTGCACCTCCAGCCAGCCTGTGAAAATCCTGTTCCTGGCACCTACTTGCTTACTAGTTTCATATCATCTGATGTGGTAACTGGAAGCCAAAACACAACCCCACCCCTCCCATTGCAGTCTACACAGGATTCATGCATGCAACATTTAATGTTAATGTCAAGTAAGAAATGTCCGCTGTACACAGGTTGGAACCATTTTAATTTCAGAGAGTAATTATTGAGCCAGCACAGAAAGGCATGAGTCAGATGTAAAAAGGGATGTCTGTAAGCAGGCCCAGCAGGGCAGCTGCACTCCACACTGCTGGCTGGGAGAGCCGAGTGCTGGTGGGAGTACCTCAGAACAGGCAGGTGCTGATTATGGCATGCATGACAGAGGTGGAAGATGCATTTTTACAATGGCAACAGCAGTCAAGAGTTGGCGTCTTTAAAACACTTTCTGAAATTAAGGGTTAATTCTGGCCTTTCTGCTCCCTTCCTCTGTGAAATCTGAAAATGTGCGAAGCAAAATGCAAATAGGGCAACAAAACCAATGAAAGAGGCAGAGACAGGGAGCTACTGCAGTGTAACCCTCTTCTTCACCACAAAAAGTGCCTCCGGCATTGCCCTAGCACATGCAGGGCCAACAGGACATGTGGAGGTCTTATGACCAGAGGGACAAGACACACAGCTTCGGCGTACCTCTCCATAGCCCGGGTGAGGTCTATGGTTCCAGCAGCACTTCCTCTCACCCTGGGGGGATGGAAACCTGTTACTGGCTTCAGAACTAAACACTAAGAAACTATGAATGATGCATGCATGGAAATCAGCCTCACCCAAAGCATTCAACTGTTTTGCATCACACAGATCTCTAGCTGGCAGATCCCAGTGATGTCCTACAGTTAAAATTGTGCACAAAGCCTGATAAAACTCTGCCAGTGCCTCTAAAATTCATCCAGGAGCAGAGCAAAAGAGGTTTTTTAGGCCAAGCAGAAATGCAACACAATGGTAGACTGACACAACCACCTCTGCATGGAGCCAATGGAGTAGTTGCTGTGGTAAAGGGTAGGGATGGCCATAGGACAGAAGTGCTGTAACAGTTGATGATATCCAAATTATCTTTTAGGATGGTTATCAGATGGGTGGAGACATCACTCATTTAGGCCCAGAAACAACAAGTCCTGGAAGCAGAGTAAAAGCAGCCCCCTTCTGCGTTGGCTCAGTGGAATGTTAAACAGCAGGGAGGTCTTAATGCTGATGGCTGGAAATGTGGGGAGCAGCAACGGCTTGGGAACACAGATAAAGAGGTTAGGGTGAGAGTGGGTGAACAACTAATTTCATAAGAAAGCAAGGAGAAACGAGTGGATGAAAGGAGAGTAGATCAGAATTACTCAGGCTGGTTTGTGATCTGTCAATACAAAGACATAATCTGAAGACATAGCATCAGCTGACATCACCAGAAACTGAGCTGATGGAGCTTAGAGTATTGCAAATATAAAGCACCAAGTTCATCTTAGAGTGTAGCTCATTTCCAGCCTTTATTGATTTTCATGGGATTACAGTATGTATTGTGCCCTGAAAGATGTTTAATCAGCTCTTTTGTGCAAATAATGATCTAAGCACCATCCCTACTCATCAACCTCTATACAGGACTGATCCTGCAGGCCGCATCACATGGCAGAGAATCTTGGGGCTGCAAACTACACAGACTGTCATCTTGGGGATCTGGCTTTCTTAAAAGAAAACATGAACAAGATTAAAATCCATGCTGGATCCGGAATGAATCTGCAGTTACCGTTGTGCAGCTCTATGCCTAGCTTTTCAGTTATGCATCTGACCTCCCAGAAAGATCCTTGGCCCAGACTTTGTGCAGGAAAAGAGAATTTATACTTTGCATATAGGTCAATGTTACAGTAACATCATTGCTGTAGACACAGGCAAACACATTATGGCACACACATTACGGCACACCGGGTGAGCTGCAGGATACTGTCTGAGTGCTCTGGATGCACAGAAATTGTAAGGCAATGTGACTTCGTCTAACTTTCTTCCACTGCAGGCTGAGCCTATGTAGTTGTTATAAAGTTCATATATTGGAAAAGCAATGTTTATGAGGTTCACAGATAACCCACCCTGAAGTAGCATAACAGAGAACTGCTAAAACCCTGCTACTAGAGCCAAAGAGTGGTTTTAAAAAACTGGTCTTTCATCATACTACACAACAGAGTAGTGGCTTCTTGAAGTGGCTAGGAGAAGCTGCTGCCTCTTGCAATCCTGTTTCAACACAGCAGAGGATAAGGAGTTCGGCAGCAGCTAGAAAGAACAAAGTTGAAATTTATTTTACACAAATTGACAAATTCCAGAGTGACTACTGCTTCTCTGTATGGGTCACTGTACAGTTTCTTCCAAAGCAAAGCCTTTTTAGAGGAACAAGGATTATGTTCTGCTGAGCCAGGGAAGGTCCAGACTGGACACTGGGAAGCATTTCTTTACCAAGAGGGTGGTCAAACACTGGAACAGGCTTCCCAGAGAGGTGGTCAATGCCCCAAGCTTGTCAGTGTTTCAGAGGCACTTGGATGATGCCCTTAAAAACATGCTTGAACTTCTGGTCAGCCCTGAAGTGGTCAGGCAGTTGGACTAGGCGATCATTGTAGGCCCCTTCCAACTGAACAATTGAATTCTGTTCTGTTCTGTTCTGTTCTATTCTATATTCTCAATTTCACAGTAACAGACACAACAAAAAGCACTGTTGCTTGGCGGTCTAAAAAAAAAGCATGCAAAATCCCTTTGGTCTACAACATACTCTTTCTCCAGATTTCTTTCCAACTCCTCATATCCTTCCCAGGAAAAATACATGAAAGACAAATCTGTGGAAATAGGAGGAATGCTACAGAGAGGTGGGTTCCAATGTCCAGGGACAGATATTTGTGAAATGTTGGAGCACAGTGTTGTCCAACACAATGTGTTCCAGATTCATAACTGTCAGTTTTAGCTTCTCCACTAGGGATAAATAATAGCCATGCAACATACCCAGAGGAAAGATGTATATACAAGTTACAGTATAATAAAAAACAAGATTCTTGACCATAACCTTTTGCACTACCCAATCAGATTGAGCCTGAATGTGTGCTTTACATCAGACAGAAGGATTCATGCCTGTCATGTCTCATTGCTTCTGCTGTTGTGTCATTCTGCTTTAACTAAACTCTAGGAACATTAACCCCACAGAGTAAAGGCTTCTTGCATT
>Ga0181612_171409_pt1 | contig 12287 bp, 10 predicted proteins | sample HoacroProtozoa21_FD_119630 | JGI IMG/M metagenome (GOLD analysis project Ga0181612, IMG submission 119630) | Hoatzin crop microbial communities from Cojedes, Venezuel. Combined Assembly of Gp0051906, Gp0051904, Gp0051908 | reverse complement strand
TGGTGAGGCACTAGCACAGGTTGCCCAGAGAAGCTGTGGCTGCCCCCTCCCTGGCAGTGCTCAAGGCCAGGTTGGGATTGGCTTTGAGCAACCTGGTCTGGTGGAAGATGTTCCTGAGCATGGCAGGGGGGCTGGAACTGATTGATCTGTAAGGTCCCTTGCTACCCAGACCATTCAATGATTCTGTTTCCCTGATCTGCTAATGTCACATGAGTCCCCAGGTCTCCCTCCAGCAGCAACAGTTATCAGCTTTTCCTGATGTGGGTTGGGTTTCAGCCCATACCATGCCATGCTGGGGGAAGCACCGAGACCTTCAGTCACCCTATGCCCTTTGCCTATATACTGATCCTTATACACTGGCCCTTATACGAGGCTCTGCCTGGAACAGTTTACAAGCTGCTACAGAAAATTCCTGCTACGTTGATGACATACCTTTATGTCACCAGCCAGAGGAAGGAGTGTGAGATGTTTCCAGGAGTGAATTTCCAAGAAGCTGTGGAGCATTTAATTGTGTGGCTCCCTTTAGAGTTAATGGAACTATAAACCTCTACATTAACAGCAAAATGTGTGCTGTAGGCAGCACGAACTTGACACGAACAACCGTTGTAAGCCCTGTACCCTCTTATACTATTTGTTATGGGGATGTTATTGCAACACACCACTCATCTCAATGGCTTTCATAGGAAATGAATTTGAGGTGAGGCAATCAAGATAAAAGGGAACTGCTTAACTGGGAGGGCAGTAATAGATTAGGACACCTCTCTATAGAAGGAAGGCTACTACAGGGAGATAAAGAAATATGCAGCCCGTGGGTTGCACAGCCCATTCATGCAATCAGGATCGTGTCACTCAGGTCCTCAGACTCATCTTCGGTGGTAGTTAACAAAATGGAAACTGTTAAAGCAAGGGAGAAAGACAGAGCCTATCAGGCTGCAAACTAAAGAATGGCTGACCCTAACAGTGCCACATTGAAGAAACTCTTAAGAGTCACTACTCGAAACCCCTCTAGACATTACAGTGCTTATTTACTTTCTGAATGACTTAGCATGGGATCTTCCAATAAAAAATGGCTCTTTAACTGCCCTATCCTTCAAAAGCTGATCAATGTTAGAAGTCAACGTCGTGTTTTTTGGTCTCTTACAAGGAAATGTCTAATTCAGCAGGCACCCAACACAAGCTGAAGAGCAGCCTTTGGCAAGACAGTCTTCCAGTTTTTGCTGTCATGTCTCAGCCTCGAAGTCAGAGGAATGGTCTTTCTAACAAGGATGCCAGCTGCTGAACCTGGAAGACATCAAGGTGCTTGCAATGTTGCTTCCTCTTGTAGTGTTGAAGCCTGTTGTTAACAGCAGCTTTTGTCTCCTGGCGCCTTGGCACAATTCCTATCATTTCTGTGGCCCCATGCCTTCTGCGCTTGGAACGCTGCTCTTGTTTTCATGGTTGGCTTGCCCTGTACAAGGCCTGCTCATTTTGACTTTGCCACCACATGGTGCCTTTTGAGTTTTCAAAGTGAATTTATAATAGTCACTGCGCTTGCTCCAAGCAGCTTCTTTAACATGAGAGAATCTGGCGATCAGGAAAGGAGAAGGAACATCTTTATTTCTCTGGTTGCCAAGAATTATTGGAACCTCTCTGCTCAGTTCCCATTGCCTGTGTTTGTTTATCCTGCTTGCTTTGCCCCTCAGTTAGCAAAGTCCTTTATCCTGCAAAATACTATGTGCAGGAAAGGGAACACATGGGACAGAAGTCCTTCTTGCCATCTGTCAACGTAACCCTCTGTCCTTTCCAACCCAGTGTCTCCAGATGGATGGCTAGAGAGCCAGGGGCACATCACATGGACCTCCCCCAGGTCAAACAAGGATCTGCAAGGTGGTTTCTGTAAGTCCATTTCCAGCAAGCTTGAGAGGAGAGAAAAATAAACCCTTTGTGTCCTTCCCCTAGATCCCTGATCTGTGCTGTTAACTAGGAACAAATCCTAGTCCTAAAGATCTGAGCCCAAAACAAGTTGAAGAAATGCAAAAATAATGAAGTTCCTGCACCTGGCTGCAAATGTGGGGGTTGTCTCTACAGCTTCCTTCAACGGACAGAAATAAAACACATTAACTCAAGCTCTCCTGAAGCCTGTCTGATCCGTGGCTCTAAAGATCAGTTTCAGTCTTTGCCGCTGCTCACCACACCAGCACCATACTTTCTCTAACTGTAGACACAATGCAATGATTTATCTGACACTTGCATTATTTTTGGAGCACTCTGTGCTATCTAGATATATTTTTTGAAGATGTTAGACATGAAAAACTGCCTAATAATTGAACTCATTTAGAAATGGGCCTCAAAAGAACATTGTCTAAACTAACAATAACATGTCTGTTGTTCCTTTGTTTAGGGTATCACTGACCTTTAGTTAGATCAGTCCAAGAAAATCAGTTACTCATTTGGATTGACATCAGCTCTGTCCTAGAAGGCTGCAGGTCTTGCCTCTGATGGGTCTTTATTATGTTTGAATTCTATATGCTATCTCCGTATAAAGTTTCCACAGAAAATCTTGCCAACAAATAAAGAAAAAAAAAAATAAATTAAAAGGGAAACCCATCATTTTCCCCAAATTTTCAGTGTGTAATTCTGTGTTTCAAAATAAAATTGAAAAAACTTTAAATCACATAAAAGGTAAGCTGGTGAATATTCAAGAGCAATAGCTTTTCCCATGAAGAACAGAAAAGTTGTGACTATCTAATCCCAAACTCAATTTTCCCATTCACAGATTTTGCCAACATTGATTCAGCCAACATCACTTCAACCAGAGCTGAATCCCTATTTTTCAGCACTGAAGTGGAGTATCAGCCTTTGACAGCATGCCAGCGACAAAGCAGTTAGAAGTAGATGTAAGAGCTTTTTCTTAAGCAGCCATGACATACCACACCATAATACACTTGTGGATGGTATTGCTTCAAATTAGGTTTACACCCAAATATTTTTCCACTTCGTATTTGCAGAGTTGCATTGCACTAAAGAGGTTAGCTCATAATTGAGGAATACTAGAGAGATAGATTTGGGAACAGAGTTCTTGGAGATTTCTCAAAGTCGCTTTCAGTATTTCTTAACTGGGAACCGACAGACAAGACCCTACAGCAGAGCTCCACAATTCAGTCTCTTCCAGCCAGAAAATGAACTGAACTCCCAAGTTTTCAGTCCTGGAGTTCTGAACTTGCCCCCTGCTCCAGATGCCAAGCCTGGGTTCAGATTCCTACAGAGCTCATTCAGCACCACGACCCCGCTCCCACGTCCCACTGCACATCTGCACAGAACCCATTCAGCACCACGACCCCACGTCCCACCACACATCTGTACAGAGCTCTGGTCTCCCAAGCACAGCAGAGCCTTTTACTTAGGCACGCTTGTCTCTATGGAAATGATGCATCGGCACTTGGGATCAGGTGTGGGAGATCAACCGTCCTGATCCAACAGAGCTGTACCCCTAAAAGCAGGAACCCTACAGATGGGTGAATTATCAGCGCTTGAACCATTTTCTGCTCATGGCAAGGCTCTGAATGGGAGGGAGTGGAAATAACATTTTGAATCATCTTCCTCCCATCCCCTTTCCTGCCTCCCCCAGGTTCCCATAGATCTCTTAGGTCTGTGCACAGATTTAACAAGCTCATATTTTTAATCAATGAAATCATCCACTTGTAATTAACCAGAAAACATCAGCCTTGTCAACTGACCTTTCTCTTTGATGGAACAAATATAATTACATTGTCATTTCAGTCTGGTTTAACAAACAACCAGAAAATGTTCTTTAATAAGCTGCCACACTGAGATGGCAGTTTACGACGGTTTAAAAGAATATTTAATCTTAGTTAATTAATACTGTCTAATCTACCAGAACTAATGAACTTTCAACTACAATAGTAGGCCACTGCCATTGTATTCAATGACACGTAAACATTACAAGTTGCAAATTTGTCAAAGTACAATTTCCAAAGCATAAAAGTAAGATGTGACCTTTACTAAATTTATATCTATTTTAACATTCCTCCTATAATTACATATTAGGAATAAGAAAAGTAATGACCTACTTAAAAGCAGCAGAAAGTTGTCAGTGTTGGAACCCTACAAATGCAGGGAGACAAAGCACTAAAATTAACAACCAATAATGTATTATTATCAATAGTGACTATTTATTAAAGCGTCTGAATAAGAATCCCCCACCCACTCACACAATCCCCCCAGTCATGGACGGTACAGACATATTGTACAAAAGGAAAGGAAGAGAAAGCGATGGAGGGAACCGCCAGCGATGCCTGAGGGGTTCAGCTGCAATGTGGGAAGAGGATCACGCTTTCCTGACAGCTCGGCTGAGGCACGGTCCACGAGCTCACGCTGCTCCTCACCTCACTGCTACCTCCCCACACTCCTCCTTTGTCACCTTCCTTTCCCAATTCCACAGCTGACAATATAGAGGGGGAAATCAGACCCCTGGGTTTGGGGAATAGGGGCTTATGTCCCCCAGGGACCTCAGAAACTTTATCTGTGGTGTGAGCAAGTTCTGAGCAGCACCTTTGGAAAACAGCAGGAAGTATTCCTATCCAAAAACTTTGGTGAAACATCTTCCAGGACATTCATAAGCCTCCTTGTTTTTGAAGATAAAGTCAGCAGGGGAAAATAAGGCAAAGCCAGATGAATTTTAGCGCAGAATAGTAAAAAAAAAAAAAAAATAAACTTGAGAAAATCTCTTTCCCACTGCTATTAAGTCATAATAAGTCTGATAAAATATAAGAAGTTCCAGAAGAGCGGTAAAGTCTGAATGTGGTCTTAACATTCAAAAAAGCATCTGTGATGAAACAAGTAACTTACAACCTGATTAATCTGCCCCCAGTCCCAGGCAAAATAATCAGGATGCTGATATGGAAATGAATAAGGATTAGAAGATAGGGATATAATTAATTCCAGTTAACAGTGTTTCATGAAAAATAAGTCATGTCAGACAAATCTGATTTCATTATTTTATAATCTTATAAAATTGGTGAATAAAGGTATTTGCATGGAAGCTATAGCTAGATTGTTGTAACAGACATTACAAAAATTGCAGCTACTTAGTGTAGGTTGACATTCTGCTGCACTCTTTGCAGTGGACATCAGGGAAGATAAGGAGATTATTTCTAAAATATTATAAACAGATTAGGTTACCTGTGCCCAGCAAAAATGAGAAAGATTCAAAGAAGTGATTCTGGGGTAGAGAGGGGAGAGAAACCATTTAAGCATAGAAACTACAAACCTTGGTGATAGCTAGGCAAGCTCAGTGACAATTAAGCAGTTCACACATGGTAGAGTTACATTGCAAAGACAGTCATAGCACCAAAAAAGAAAAAAAATTACGTAAGCCAAAGGCAACGTTGATTACTATGGTGATAGCCTGGGAAGGGACATGCTGACCTACCCTGGCTGCTGTTCCTAGAATGGGAACACCTTCCATCTCCGGTAAAGTCCATGGTGTGTGAATGTGGAACTGGCTACATCACAGACTGAGACTCATTACCGTCAGTAACGTGAGGATGAAATTTGCGGATTATACCAAGATCAGCAGAAAGGTAAAAAGTGTTGAGGACCAGGTATTTGCAGACAGTTATGGACTCGAATAAGGCAGGCCCACCTAAGCAGTGATGTTTAATTACAGTCTTGTTCAGGGTCAGGCATCTGTTCCTACCTGTGAAATAGGGATCAAACTGTGGAAAGCAATGACTGGAAATTGTGATGGGTTTATAGCAGAAAATAGCGATTCAGCATAACTTTGTTATATGCTACTGAGACCCAAGCAGCAGTCTTTGGGTGCACAGGTAGGATTACAGAAAGCGAGAACAGTTAATTTTATATCTGCATATAGCACTGGGGAGACTGCACAGTCATACTGAGCACAGTCCTGGCATTGATGTTTCTAAAAGACAGTAAAAAATATTAAAATGTGCACAAAAGGTCTCAAAAAACCCTACATGGGCCAGAAACAAAATTCCTTGCAGGGAGCTTGTCTGCAAGCAGTAGCAAAAAAGACAGATTGAGAGGCAAAGTAGTACTGAATTGTTAAATGTTCCTCAACCCAGCAGAGGAAGTGGGAACTAGAATGAGAGGCTGGAGACTGGAATGAGACAGGTACCAGGGAGAAGTCACCCACACTTATGAACAACGAGGGCGATTAGCTGCAGGAGCAGGGAAGAGTGGAGGCATCTCCGTCCCTCTGCGCAGCTGGGAACCGAACAGCATCCTGCAGGCCAGACGTGAGTCTCGGCAAGAGCAAGCGGAGCAAAATGCAATGGCTCGCAGCAGACTAGCGGCCACGAGCATGAAACCATCCCACCAGCCTTAACCTGCATGAGTCTGCCAATAATATAATCTAGGATTTGCAAGCACATAGGAAGGTTAACCATAAATCAGATTTCTGTATCCCAAGGTATTATATTAGCACCACTCTGAAGGCCACACTTCTTAAGACACTGTTGGTTCCTTAATGGATCTAGAGATGTCTATGACAGATGAGGTTTAGAAGATATTTGCTGCCTTGGATGAATTAAAGACTTTCATCCATGTCTGAAACAGGCAGTGTAAAAGGAAGCGAGAGGTAAAATTCTGCAATGCCTTACAAGCAAGGTCAAGACTAGATAATTGTTATGAATTCTTCTCACCTTAAAACTTACAAATGTGTGAAAAACAATTATTCCCTTAACTGAACTGGCTATCTATAGGAAAAAAAAAAGCTTTCTTTGCAAGAATTTAAGGCCAGATTTATTTTTCGGCACTCACATACTGTCATATAAGGAATTTCCATAGTCAGACTTGTGAACATTCAAATGCTCTTCATTACTAGTTGATGCTCATCTGTTTAGCTGTCGCTGGGCTACAGATGTACAGGCAGCAGATACAAACTCACTGTAATACTGTTCTCACAGAATTTATGAGAAATTACGTTACTTGGGAAATTTCCATTCATTGATTTTATGGTTATTGTATGATTTTAAAAGCAATCCTGTTCAGCAGTGAGAGCACTGTTCCTCTGCCACAGCTGGTTTACTCTGTGAAAATAATCATGAGGGAAGTATGTACATCACCTTGCATGTTTGTGGGACTGAGCTGGCAACGGGCTATCTGAGTATCCATGACTTTTATGGGAAGGTTTGCAGGTTCTGACACCGTTTTATCCTACCACGTATTTTTCTGCAGATGTCCCTATAAGGATGAATGTTGAGTTCTTTCTCCACTTTCCAGCTGCCAGATATGATATGCTTCCTTAAAAGATACAGCAAGTTAAACTTGGTGAGGCCCAGCCCTTCTGTAGGGCCACACTTCTATGTGAAAACAGAAAGATAGAAAGATAGAGGATTGGTTTAGACTTCATTGGAGCAGGAGAGCTGAAGATAACTCACTTGGGTTGACTGACTGATGGATGGACTGATTGACTACTGCTCATTACCTTCTAGAACCCAAAGCTGTGAGTCAGAGATGGGAAGCCAGAGACTGGGGTCAGCAATACCAACAGGTGACCGGTAGCCCAGAGCATGAGCTACATTGCAATTCTCATTTTTTTTCACCTTCTTTCTTCCACAGCACTGGAAGCGGGTACAGATTTTGGAGTAGAGAGTGTGTCCCGAGAGCTCCATACCCTGTGCTTGGAAGGGGCAGTAAGGGAAGGTGAGCAAGCATTAGAATCAAAGGCGTCATTTCTTATGGAGCAAGTGCAGTTGTCTGAGGTCTCAGCTGCAGCTATTGCCCAAGTCAAAGCCAAAACCACATCACAAGCACTTTGAAGGTGGGTTTCCTGTACATGGGAAATTCCCATACAGGGCCAAATGCAGTCATTTGGAAAAGATATGGTAGGAAAAAACTGAACACCTTCAAAATGTGATCCTGGGCTTGAAGACACCTGAGCCGGGCAATGAGCAGTAATTGCCCATTTGCACCTTTGGAAGGTGCTCAGTGAATCATCTCCCAGGCTTCGGATAGAAAAGAAAAACATAGTCCAGGACAGATGCAAAAGGAAGGGCATAAGTATAATATTGGCACTGCAGAGGCTGTGGGACAGTGAAACCAGTATGTGAGTGCCCTTGGCACAGACAGAGATATTACTCCTCTACATGTGTCTCACTGTCACATCTCTACAACGGAGGAGAGTTCTCCCCTTGCCTGTTGAGACTGGGAGGTCCCTGTAACAGGGAAGTTTTCTTTTGACACTGAGATCGCCCAGGAAGTCTATGAAAGAGCTGGATCTTGTGCCCAGATCATATCCAAGCATCTTTCAGTCATGGCTCACTTTCTAAAATTATTGATCTGTTTCGTGCCAGTTCTTGGACTGCCTCCCTCCATCCTACCAACACCTCACCTGTACGAGACACACATCTGACACCAGACAAGCTGTACTTCACATATGTCAGGGTCTCTTCACTGACTGTAGAGAAAGCCAAGATTACAGATTTAGGACAAGTGGCAATTTTTAAGACGGCTAAGCTAGGATATAATGAAGGTCACCAAGGATAATTAAGGATAAAAATGGAAGGAGGTCTCTAGGCTGAAGTAAATGAGATTTTTATTATTATTATTATTTTTACCTCCTTAATGTTCAACATCATATAAAGTTTGAAAGCTCACTGGCATGATCAGCTTTGATTATTTTCATTTGATTTTCTCACTACAATTTTTCCTCTTCACTTCTCTTCTTCATTGTGTTATTACACTCTTAAAAGGTATTTTAAATTAATTTACCGCACTCTGTGAACACTAGTAAAAATATTAGCTTTCAAAGAGTTATGTCAATGAGGAAAGCATGTTCATTCTTCCTTGAAGAAAGTATATTATAAAAACTGTAACCCATAAAACAAAAGCTTACTTGCATTTTTTTGCTCTTTAAATCCATCCTTGAGCTAATGCAAGGAAATTTAGCACTTAATTTATAATAAATATGCATGGAAAAACCAGAACACCTCAACAAACAGGCATATTTACAGTGTCAGCCGGGAGGAAATTATTAGTATATCAAAGGAAATGGTCATGCTCCACAGCAAACACAAAGGGTGCTGATGTAAATTTGTATGAAAATTATTTTTTATTTTATGTTATTATGGGAAGTCATGATGCTACACCTGACCATGCCACTACAGACATAATTTTGGTATGAAATCAGGAATTGACTGCTAATCTTTTTTAGTTCCCAGGTCGCAAATGTCTTTCTACCATGAAATTTAAGACTTAGAGCTCTTTCTGAAGAACTGGGCTGGACAGAAAGTAAATCCTTTTTTTAATAGGTAGCAGAATCAAGGTGTTTTTTGTGTGTTTGCCAAAAAGAGGAGGTGACAAAGGAACCCAGAATCAAGAGCCACTGAGCCACTGGATTCCATCTTATTTCTCATTTGCTTTCTCCTTCTCTTTCTTACTTTTCCTCTCCTTTATTCCCCCTCCACCTAGGCTCAACGAAAAAACAACCCACTTAATCTTTCCCTTAAACTGTCCTTGTGTCTCAGAATCAGCTCTGGGAAGCGGAAACTAAAGGGGTACTTGTACAGGGTGACTTTTTCCAGCAACTTATTGTACCAAATAGGAAAAGCTGCATCGAGAACAGCTCTGTATGCTCTAAATTAACTACTATCCCACCACTAGACAGACCACTAAAGCACATTGAACACTCAGAGAGGAAGAAGTGTACTACATCTCTGCCATTCATTTTTCTTGCAATCATTTTCAGTGTCAAAAACATTGTAAGAAACACAAAAAACAATAACATGATTATTTTCGAACAACCAAGACAAGGAATCAACTGGACAGTAACGAGCTTAAAAATAATAGAAGTGTCAGAAAAAGCAAGCCCTCAGAATGCCCAGACACAGACAGCTTGAAGGGAAGAGAGGCAAGTTCACCAGGATGGGCTTCCAAGGGGAAAGAAATCCACCCTCGTAGAGAGAAAAAGAGTAAATGGAAAAAATGCAGACATACTGCTCTCCGTGGCAGAGATTTTGGGGGCATTTAGTACTGGAAACAGCCATGGTGCTCCCAGTCTGAGGGGTTTTCAGTTAAAGCTGCTGCAGGAGCTCATGGCATTTCAGCTGCTAGCACCAGAGCAGCATGTGAATCAGAAACATCTTCTATATTGCTTTTTGGCGAGTGACTTAGCGATTATCGGCGCAGAGGTCGTATTGCAAATGCATGTGAATAAGGTATTTGAACGTTTGGTTTGTGGCTTTCCACCATTGTGTGGATCTTGCTAGCTTGTAAGTCCTGAATGCTTGACCTTCACTCTGAAGTGACAAAGTCGTGTTTTATACAGGTGGGAAAGAACTGGTCTGAAGTGGAAACAAGGCAAAAGTTACTTTCAGTATATCTGTAAACTAATGGATATTGTGCCTGACTTGTGAAATTGCTTTCAGCAGGCTCTGCTCATGCAGTATCTTAAAACCTATCAATACTCTAAATTCAGTCCCAAGTTGCTATTCATAGCCTAGTAAAGCTGTCAGAATAAAATGTTTGCAAAAGAAATTTCCATTGAAATTTGTCTTGTGCCAGAGTCTTAAAAGTACAATTGTTTTATCCAAGTCCATAGTAGCATAGGAAGTGAATGCAAATTGATTTGCGGGGAAAAAATGCCAAACCTAATTCTCTTTCTTCAAGTAAATGGATTCCTTTTAATAGGCGGAGAGATCCAGCATTATTAATTAAGACACTGCAGACAGGAGAGGAGCTGATATTAGAAGTTTTTGAGATCTGGTACAATGTATTAGGTTTCTGCCAGCACAAATGGTTTCAGCAAAAAGCTTTGAAAGATACCTTGATATTTCTTCTTTTGTTGCTTCTTATATTTTGAAAATGAATAAACCTGTCCCAGAAAAAGAGCAACATTTTGGTCTGCCTTTAAACCCGTGCAATTTCTTTTTTTTTTTTAAATGACAACTAAAAATGCAGATGATAATCCAGACAGCACAAAAATAAAGAGAATCTCTCTTTTACTGAGCTTAAAAGGCACTTTCTTTGCAGTAGCTGTGTTCGTAAGAATGCAGTTGGGTGGCAGTCTGAAAGACATTAAACCCCCCAAAGATTTCTGTTGAAATGATGATCCTGAAAGCTCTAGCACAGACCTCACCAAGCCGTATATAAGAACGTTCATTTCTGTTATTCCTATTAATGTTATTATTGAATCAAAGTGTTGAATAAAAAGAAGCTTCATCTAAATGAACAAAGTTGTGTTTTCTGCAGAGAAAGAGGGCATCAAGAAAAAAAAATTATATCACTCTGAGCACAGCTAAAACAATACCATAAAAAAATTATGCACTTCAGTCACTGTTCACAGAATCACAGAACGTTCGGGGTTGGGAGGGACCTCTGTGGGTCAGCCAGTCAGACCCCCCAACTGTTACTAGTTCTGAAGATGCATCTTTAAAACTACAACAGATATACTGTTTTCTTGCAGCTTTAAAAGCCTAGAATTTAATTTCAATTTTGCTTTAAACACCAAAGTTTACAGATTCTGTATGAAACCAAAGAACCAGAGGAGTGTTAAGAACTAACAAGTATTCTTTAAAAACCACCTTGCATGTTTCTTAAGCCAAAGTGATGAGCCTGGGGGCCTGAGTCACAAGTCTTTGCTCCTACATTCAACAAATTCATGGAGAAAAAACCCTCTTCTTTCATGTTATCACAACTGTCAATCTTTTCTAATTGGGTACCAGGTATCACGCCTCTGCGTTTGGCTGTGGTAGCTGAGCTGGAAACACACAGACCCATCCACCAGCGAAGCAGCCTATGCTGAACCCTGAGCACCGAAATACAGAAACACAAGTATTGATGCTCAATACAACTTTTATTAAGACTACCTTATTACTCGAGCTACAGGCAGAGATCCTAAACTACCATGAGACAGGATAGGCTGCCTGCAGTTCATACATCCCAAGGACAAGCCAGAAGCAGAGAAAAATTCCAATGTGCTTCTGCAGACGCACGTGCTCCTGGTGTCTGCCTTTGCGCAGGGCAGCGTTTCTCATCTAACAGCAGCTTTATCAACATTTTGCCATTAAAACAAATAATGCCATTGCCAGTCAGGAAAATTTATCTAGATGTGAATTAAGGGACTGAATTTTTACAGGTGGATTTCATGTTGTTACTGGGAAAAATATTTTTTAAATATGCAGAGAAAATGCTTGGTTGCTCTTTCTGCCCAAAGAGAGTCTGTATTTTTCCTTTTCACATGCAAGCAGACTTTTGCAGCTCTCACATAACCGCAGAATGGTAGGGGTTGGAAGGGACTTCTGTGGGTCACCCAGTCCAAC
>Ga0181612_122771_pt1 | contig 12287 bp, 10 predicted proteins | sample HoacroProtozoa21_FD_119630 | JGI IMG/M metagenome (GOLD analysis project Ga0181612, IMG submission 119630) | Hoatzin crop microbial communities from Cojedes, Venezuel. Combined Assembly of Gp0051906, Gp0051904, Gp0051908 | reverse complement strand
GGTTGCCCAAAGGGGTTGTGGAGTCTCCTTCTCTGGAGATATTCAAGACCTGCCTGGACAAGGTCCTGTGCAGCCTGCTGTAGGTGACCCTGCTTTGGCAGGGGGGTGGGGTAGATGTACCACAGAGGGCCCCTCCAACCCCTACCACTCCGTGATTCTGTTAGAGGCTGGGAGATCAGAGTATTTCTCTGAGCCCTCAGGCTAGCTGCCTGCAGCTGCTGTCTACTGATGAGGAATAAGTGCACGAGGAGCTCTGTAGTGGTAAAGATGGACCCTTCCAACACGCAGAGCACTGAGCAGGTTCAGTCCTCTGCCTGCCTCCCCCAGAGGCCCCTGGACACCGGCAAGGGCCGTAGGTCACAGCGATGGCCTGCTGGTCTGTCCCGCGGCCGGCTGCGCCTGCCAAGAGCCTTTGCTTTCACACAAGCCTGAGAAGCCTGTCCTGCTCCAACAGACAGGGATGTCACCCCAGCCAAGGCCTTGAGAGGTCCACTGCGCACACCCTGAGGGCTTTGTTGTGCCACAGAAAGAGGGTCGTACTAAACGCGTTCCTTCTCCAAGCAGGTAAGTTAACAAACTCAGCAAAGTTATTACCTTTAACATAACAACTTCCATTCTTACAATGTCATCTTCACTGCAAGCACCATCAGTGACATATGCAAATTCCTGTATTTTAGGAGGGTAGATTTCCTTTAAAGGGAGGGAAAAAAGTGAAGATTAGAGTGCCTCACAATTCTAGGAAAGCTTGAGAAGATGCTGGCAAATACTACTCAGTCCATACTGGACTATTAACATTTCTTATGCTAGACAGTGTTTTTCTCCTTATATGAACTGACTTGAAACTTACAGGATAAGGAGATACTAAAAAGCAAGTAGGTTATGTGTTATCTGTTGTAAAACACGATAGATTTATCTCAAGTTTTTTAGCTTTTGGGGAAATAAGTGCTGACCAAGCCATCAGAACAGCCTTTCATTTATACCACTTCTTACTCAGCTGTTCCATTTGATGTAAAAGCATACACTATCCTAACTCCTGTACAGCACACTGCGGTGTTGGAAAAGGCCAATACAGGTAACGTGCAGTGTCACTCGGTGCTGATGAAGTCTCACTGATTAAAAAAATGCTAGAAGAAGATGAAAGAAAATCCCACGGCCACTTTGAAATCTGCAAACCCAATTATGCCATTTGGGGCCATGTACAGGTAGGTGTGTTAGTAAAAGAGAACTTGCTGGCAGAACTGCTTCTCTGCCAGCTGGCCCCATGGCCCGATACCCCATGCGCTTCCCTGGGACAGACAACCCCTTGTAGCACACTGCCTTGGCTTTAGGAACAACAGCAGCTAGATGGCGAGGGGCGGGGGGGTGTGTCCAAGTATAACAGCTTAACATCCCAAATTTTCCTCTCCGTCTAGCCTACCATGACCTACAAAGGAAGACATACAAAGACATGCTCTGGGCTCACAGATGTAGCGTGCAACGGAACGCATCACCATCACTACACTGACTACAGTATCTTTAAAAGAAAAAAAAACCTCCACTGAATGGGTTTAGAGGGATATCAGCCTGATGCACAGGCAGTTTGACACTTAGGCTTGGTTTTGTTCAAGTCCCACACCCATTCCTGAGATTGTTTGCCAATTGCTGTGTATTTGGAAAAAGACAAACCAAAACAGAACTACTCCTGGCACACTTGCATACATTTCAAGCTTATGTGGTCTCCTTCCCTGCTGCTGAGGAAAGGGAGGACAAAGACTACACTCTAAGAGATTGACATGTGAACAACTGAAGGAAGAGAAAAAAATTTCCTCTTCTGACCTTCAGTGTTCTGTGTACACTGCCAAGTTCAAAAGATTCAGACAGAAAAACATAAATATGGTATCACATCTTTTTAGTTATTCCAGACTGAATATCCTCCTGCCTGTAACAGAGCTTCTTACCTCAAGTTTGGAGGCAATGAATAATGAGGTAATTCCTATGAGCTGAAGCATGCTCTTGTTAATGTTCTTTTGTGTCAACATGAATCTATCAAAAAAGTCTTGAGCTAGGTAGAAGGTTTCCCTGTGGAGTGCATACACCTCACATACCTACAACAGGGAAAAAAAAAAAAAAAAACAGAAAAAAATCAGTTTTCTGTTAAAAAACTCTTGTGTACACATATTGGATTCAAGCTTTACTAGTAAAACACAGTACGTACAGTTTTGTCTTTTGCACAGACAATCACATACCTAGGTGTGCTGGGATGCAGTGGTTAGTACGGGACCGGGAAAAGTATTTCCCATGCTCCCACCTAAATGTGGATTGCCTGTGATGCACTAACACACTTCCAAAGTACGCTTTTTCCAATCTAAATAGCATCTAGTTTTCCTAAAAATTAGTACAAACAATCTTCTACTGAAAGAACCTCATGGGGGGGGGGCGGGGCAAACCCAAAATAGCAAAAACACTCCACTGATTTGCTTGATTAAGAATACTCTGGGCTCAAACCTCAAGCTGAAGCCATCGGGCAGATCCTCCCTGTCCTCCTACTAGGTCTGTCCCAGGGCAGAACCACTAAAATCTTCAGCTCTACAGCAAGTAAGCCCAGGAGCTGCTGCTGGAGGGGGCTCTGCTGGCGAGCCAGGAGCGCTGCCTGCAGCCCCTCCAGCACACCAACAGCCTCACTAAGCGGGAACAAAACTGCAAGAACAGCCATCTGCTCCCTACGGCTGCAGGGCTTCCCTGGCAGGAAGAAATTTTCATACTTGCATTGTATCAAAGTGGTTCAAATGCCAGTTGAACAAAAAAGGAAAGGAGTCTGCCCAGGCCTGGAGATCTCATGCAGGGGCCAGCTTTTTCCTCTCATCTCTGAGTTCGAGTGGGTCTGCAACAACTCCAACGTATCTGCAACTCTGTATCCCCTCTACAGCTAGAAACTAGCTAGTTACCTATAAATTACTTACAATCTGTGTAGAGTCAACAGGAAAGAATATCCAAGAAATAGATCCCAAGTCCAAGCTTCCCGCCCTGCTTCATTATTTCACTTAGATACAAAGTTGGAATAAAGTCTTGTTACTGCTAGCTATTCTCTAAGATCAGGCTGAAAGCCCGCTTGCGAATTAAAACCCTGCCTGGGCATCAAAAATGCAACTGGTTGGCAGCAACTCAACAGCTCATTCTTTTAGAGCTGATCTAGTATTTCCCAATTGATGTGCTACTCTGGTATTATTAACTACTGCTCCAAGCAAGATTCAGAACCAAAAATGAACAGACCAGGCCCACCTGTGAAAAAATGGCACAATTTCTCTACAAGTGTATTGCCCAAATGTAAGCAATAATGCTTGGTCATGTTAAACAGTATCTCAGTTATGATGTTACAGAAGACAGTGTTAGGAGCTACTGGAAGACTCTCTAAGTTGGTGGGACTTTAATCCCCTGTGGCATATAGAACCACTGAGCTGGACAAAAACAAGGCTCTCGTTGACATTTGTGTTTGGAAATTGGATGATTTCCTAACAGTTTAAGATTTTCCAAAAAAGGCAACAAAACATGATTTAATAGCTTTATGTAATTTACACATTAGAGGAAGCAGTGAAGTACACAACTGGAATAGTTTTTATACTCAGACCACATTTAAATTAATAGAAAAGCCCCACATGCTCTTTTCCTTTCCCTTGACATTCCCTGCTGTTAGCACTGTTCCACCAAGAGGGCCGCTAACATCTGCTTCCCTGGAGTACTTGACACAGAACTGAAAAACCTGCAAGGTCCCTTCTGCTGATGGGCAAGCCCTGCATCAGCCCAAGGCTGCTTTTGGCAGCGGTGATTGAATATGTTCGATACAGAGTTCTTGGAAACAGCTCCAGAACACAGCGCTCTATCTACAGCGCTGACCCTCCTTCGCATAGGCTGCCGAGATGAAGCGCTTCCATTTTGTCTGACAGCTGGAATAGTCTGAAGTACAGTAATTAGACTGGAAGATGGATAGGATTTATCTGTAATGCTTTTGAGATAAGAACATGTCTGTATCAAGAACCTTCAGAAGTCAGCCACTAACACACTACTTTCTTCTGCTCTCTTCATAAGACATAACTAAAAATTCACTAGCAAATCAGAAAATAGTGTTAAGGGCTGACACCTAAGAGCTCTTGAGGTAGACAGGGCCAGGGTGATAACCCAAGTCCCCAATACAGATGCAGTTGTCTCATAGCTTAGATACAGTCCAAGATGCAAAGTTAGAGCTCCATAACTAATCTGTTTACAGCAATTTCAACACAAATGTCTCAAAACTAGATTTCTCCCCTTCCCAGGAAGGAGTGTGGCAAGAGCAAAAATTAAGTCCTGTTGCTCGCTGCCCTGTGTGGAAGGTCCCGCATCTCCTGCCTGGGAGGACTGAATGTAGCTCACCCAGAGGATCAAAAGTAGTAACTTGTAACCCTTTTGTTGCAAACTAGTTTTGGCATTTATCATTACCATACACTTTCCCATTAGATCTTTATGTAAAAGCTCTGCTTTTATCTGCCTACTTCACAGGCATAACACATGGCAAAGTAACTAGAAGCACACACCTCTAAGAGCCAGTCTAACAGAATTGATCTCATGTGAGGTTGCAAACTAGGATGCAGTGACGTGAAATGTTTGCAGTGAGTGTATCTGTCCTCCTTCTCCAGCATGATCAGCCAGACATCTTTGGAATTTCCCCAACTACAGAAAAAAAGTTACACAAAGCATTGTTAGGTATATATATATACACACACCTTCACAAAAGGAGTATAAAAACATTATTTATTGTTTACTGATATTCAGGAACAAAAAGAATTCCACATGCTAGAAGATCCTTATGGTAATTTGACAACTGTGGCTATACTTTGAACATTTTACCACCACAACCGCAGCTTGCCAAGATCATCAGCAAGTCCAGTTTTATAGAACAGCAAATAAAACTGGTTAGGTGGCTGTCCAGAGAGCAAGATAAAAACCAAACCTTCCCCATAAAAAAAGAAAAAAACCCAGCCCACTCCCCAGGAAACACAAAACACAAAGTTGTCCAGTCTAGTTTGAGAAAAACATTTACAGATGGTGTTTAGAAATCATTCATCCATCCCTTCCTTTTCTAGCCTACCTGAAGGCTCAGAAGCAGGCTACTGGGAAAGAAACTGAGTTCTTGTTTTTTCCTAACTAATCTATTGCTAATCTATTAGCACTCAAGTCTACCTCTGAAGAAGATGCCTATATCATGAATATGGCTGGGTTTTAATTTGTAGTTATTGTTATTATGAATTGATGTGGGTTTTTTCTTAGATGTACTTCTCACCCTACAGTTCCTAAAGGGGACAACATGTTCATCAATGCAGTGCTGATTTTCTGCTGAAATTTTTGGAGGTGTGTGTTTACCTTTCCCCAAGCAGAAGCAAAAAGAGACTAAACAGACCTGACCACTGGTATCGCCTACAGACTCTAACCCAGGTCAGTTCTATTCTGCTGCCGTCATAAGCTAAAGGCTGGAGAGATATTTGCTTGTTTAATGCACAAGTCTCCCCATATAAGTGGGCAGGCATTGAGAAATCTCCTATTAGGATCTTCCTGCAGCAGTTCGGAAAGCATGAAGCAGGCAGGAGAGAGTGAATGATCCTCTTATTCAGCTAATCGGAAAGGATGGAGCTCAGCTTTACAGACGCCTATCGACAAGAGGTGAACACCAAGGATTAAACTCCTTGCATGGAATCCTGTACCTGAACGTATCTTTGGGATCCAGCAGTTTCCAACAACTTGCTAAAGGAGTGCATGAGATTCCCTCATTCACCATCCTATTTATATTATTATTATTACTTTTTAAAAACTACTCTGCACTAAGCTTCCCAACACATACAAAAATGTGATTTGCTAGGTATAGAGAAGAGCGTACTGCTCTTTAAAGCACAGCTGGGCAGGCTTGGGAGCAATACTGAGAGGGAAGTGCATTGAAACTCAGTGAAACAGACAGTAAGAGACCTATTGCTTTGCACTGAGGCAGAACATCACCATGCAGCATTTCCCAGTCCTGGCCAAAACTTGACCAGAACACATAAAAACATGGTGTATCTAGAAAGGTCCTCTTAGAGCAACACTTCGTGTTCTGCTTCTCTTCTCATTCAACTCAGCAGAAGTCTTCCTTAATGCACTGCAGTGTATTTAGCAGCTCTTGCATTAAACACCAGGCTGATACAAACAGCAACTAAGGTACTTATCTCACACACCAGAATGGCTGAGAAATTCAGAAGCTGAAAAAATCCCATTCAGTCTACTAATCGATCCCTCTGCAGAGGGGAAGCTTTCTAGAACAGTGACTGCACAAAGCATACTGCATTGCATGAGCAAGCTGCCTGCACAGCAATATTGCCACAAGTTTATTTTCATACTTGTATATTTTTAAGTTCTTAAAAGACAACTTTGCTTAGTATTTTTTGATCGCTCTCTTCCAACAGCACCAAAAGAAGTTTAGTTTAACCATTATGTGCCTCTTAACCACTTTGAGTGTCCAGGGTTAAGTTATAAAAGGATGGCTCAAAGGTAAAAAATTACCTGTCTGGTGCATTTACAAGACTGACAAAAAAATCCCACCCAGAATTTCTGTCCTTTATTTGGACATCAAATCATTGTGGGACAAGGACACAAGCAGAAGTATGGGTTGAGCACTGTCCACTATGACATAAACGCAATACAGCAACAGATTTTACTGCAGTAGCCCAGTGTATTTGATAAAATATCAACAACAGCTGCACCTGGTAAACTTACTTAAGTTCTGGCAAAGGTGATGGATTTATGAAGAGGTTTCTGAATCTGTACTTTCTGAATCTTGAGAAGTCAGTGGTTACTGACTCTTTGTGAGGCGTTTCAATAATTGTGCAAGGCGAGATGCCTCCTGTTATCGTGGGTGGCCAACAACTCTGCAACATAAACAAGGTATCTTAAATGCTGATTTTACTACCAGAGCAAGAAAGGTGGGAAGCAGTTACAGTAGCAACAACAATATACGTAATCTGCACTAGTCTTTTTGTACATCAGCATTCGATTCAAGTACCCAAACCAAGAAAGACAGACGAAATGCCAACAAAACCTTTCGTAGTCATGATGGAACGTGTGAAGCCAAATTTGATAACTTTGGGAAACTCAGCCTTGGGGAAGACAACTATCTTTAGTTTATGAACCCACAAGCAACCTAGCCATTGCTTGAGCTGCTCAGTTACAGTACTTAAGGCAGAGGCAGTCCTTGCTACTAAAACGCAGAACATTAGGTTGCTGGTCCTATCTACTTATCTACTCAGAAGGAAAAGAAAGGAGAGGGTGGAGGTTCTACTGTCTCTCAGTGGAAATTCAGCAACTTGTTATCTTCCAATTAAGCACTCCAGAGAGGAGCCACCCACCTCAGCTCCAGAGCAAGATACCCACTGAGCAAGCAGCAGCTGTGAACTATCTCTCAGCCTGCCAATGCCAAATACGGGATGCAGTGACTCAAAAAGAAGAGGAGCCCGATGTTATTAATGCAGAAAGCTTCGAAGAAGGAATTCTAGATTACTTCAGTTAACTCTATGCCTTGTTTCACTAATACTTATTTGGTTGTACGTAACCAACACAAGTAAAGAGGTATCAAATGCATGGAGCATATGCAATGCTGTGATGACTGACAACCTTCAAAATGGTGACACAGAACTGTAATTTTGCTCTGTGAGTTAGGGGGAGATCCCATTCCCAAAGACTGGCAACTCCCACCCCTGAAAACAGAAACTTTTCCTATAAGGTTGTTACGCAAGGGAAACAACACACAATTTCCTTAGTGTATCTAAACCTATTTATAGCCAAACTAAAGCACCCTAGGAGTGAAGTTACATCGTCCAGAGTTGATCTTAACAGCATGCAGCCATGAGAAAGGGGAGATCACGCTCTTTCTTCTCTCCTGTGATCTTCACTGCCCGTCTGACCCCTTCCTTCTTTTGTCAGCTTTGATGCTTGTCAGACCCTTTGCTAGGTTGATTCAACTCACTAACCTGGCAGAATACTAACTCATTGTGTAATGCCAATTTGGCAAACTAAACCTGCATACCGCTTCATTTAAAGACAACCAAAAATGGAGCAAGGCAGCGGATGGAACGTGTGGCCAGCTACCGAGGAAGGAAAGAACAGGAAGCAGGATTTTCCCCTTTCGGCAAAGGTAAGTTGTGACACACAGTTCCACCCCAAGTACAGCTGACATACTTGCACAGCACTTCCCCTACCACAGGGAGCAAGATAGATACTGAAGGAATAAAAAACACACAAGCGATGTGGCTAAGAGGGATGTACTCCTTACCATTAGTATTTCTTGAGTCACCAGATCCTCAAGAGACCAACTGAGGACAACTCACTGCTTGCAAGAATTCCAGATGCTATTTGGAGCTTGGCAAGCCCCAGACTTTCACTTCCTGAAATACCAGCTGCTCTGCAGGGACTCTCTGCTGTAGCAGAGCCAACTGGGCATCACAGAGGGTCTTAAAAGGCACGATCCTACAGGCTGACACAGTCCAAAACCATTCAAGCCATTCCTCACCATAAACACACGTGCTCTGTTCGTCTACGAAGCCTAGGCAGATGCTGTGCTAGCCACTGACTTCCTAGACAGCAGGAAACCCAACATGTTCTGCCCGACTTACGCATCTGTACAGAAATTGTTGGAAGCAGGAGTCGTATGCTTCAGAGCATCTTTTATTTGAACTCACGGGAGTCCCTAACAGTAACTCTGTGTCTGTTAGATTTGCTGATCAAGGACAGCCCAGCACGTTGTCCTCTTCTGCCAGTTGCCATCGTAGCAATTAAAGGGGAAAAGACTATGGGACGAGTCATTTAATCAGTGCACAAATGCATATATTATTTGTCTCATTATGTAGACACAGTGTGATTTTCAATTAGCTGTCCAATGGTATGATTGAACACAAGATACTTTAATTATATATTTCATGGACATGCTTCAAAGGTGCTGCTTCAATCTCAAAATAATTAGCTGCTTGCACAGGCAACTTAGAGAGTTCCAGAGGGCCTGTGCTTTCTGTATATTTAAAAAGGAAAGTAGAGTTGTTTGAGTTTCCTGAAATACAAAGGCCTCCCGGTTGCAAGATAACTGCACCTAATGTATGTGTCCAGAACTACAGGTGCCTGCAAACGTGTATATGTTTGGATTCCTAAAGAAACATGGAAAGCAGTCAATAGCTGCCATATGATATATTTGATACTTCAGAAGCAGCTCTCTGTGAATATTAGGTCTTGCAAGGGAGTCTTTGATGAAGGTGTGCACACACCTCCACACAGACTATCCAAACCAAATCCAGGAAAGTAGAAGTGAAGCAGGGCCAAAAACGGCAAAAGGCGGGGAACGGCTGGAAATGAACCAACGAAGCTGAGTCACATTCACTTCTCTCACTGAGCAGCAGTGCTGACCTACAGCAGCAGTGTCTCATTTGGTGTTTGTATAAGCAGTAGTAAATTACTGTCTCCTGGTGAAAAAGGTGAGGAAGATGCTACAAAACAAGTTTTCTCCAATTAACAAAGCCTCCCAGGACCACTTACACATTGTCCCCTCCTAATGAGGGCACCCAAAGTCATAATCCAGTTCTCTTCTATAATTAACATCTGTAATTACTAGTATACAACACTATGCCTTAACGAATGGCACTGCTCAGAACATCAAACATTTGTATCTGCACTTTTGTGCATATTAGATGCAAAGCATGCAAGTTTCACAGCAAAAAAATCAAATTTTTTTCATATAGGAATACCAGATTTCCATTTCAACTGCTAGCTAACGCATCTGAGTAGTCCTAACAGCGTCTAGAGAGAAGGTTAAATTCTGGCAACCCTAGACAAGCATATGTGAATATGAATTGGTTTTCTTGTTATAAATAGCAATGTCTTGAAGGACCCCACCTGCCAATGATCTCTACCAAGGTGACCAGATGACACACTCTGCAATGTGTCTAGGAATTTTTTCTTAAACGTCTATTCCAGAGCTGCTGAAAATAGTGCCAAAAGGAATTAGCAACATTAACTGACAAAGGAAAAATGTCAAGTATAAACGTTGCCAGAAGATACTTATTGTTCCCACAACCAGAATGCCACATGACATCTCTCCCAAGAAACAGTCAACTTTTACACTAACTCCCCAATAACTCAATTATCTGTGTCAATGTCAAGGCAGGGCTCTGCCCCTTCACATTCTTTGTCATATATATTTATCTCCTCCTACATCACAGCAGTCCTGCTGGCCTTAGGAAAGAGATCCCTTGGTAGAAATGAGGCGTGACAAGAAAACAACGCAAAGATTTTGAATGCATAGAGGCATCTTTTGTAATTAAGGGTTTTGGTTGTTTTTCCTGTAGGTATTTATACGAGGTTTATTTGTTTGTTTGTGAAGTGAAGCTACTAAGCTTCAGGGAATCATTTCAAAATTGATAATGCTTCAAATTTAAAGAGACTTTTCCAGAGCTGAGTTCTCTAAATTATGATGTAAGGAATGAAAGGAGGTAGCATGTACCTTCAGAACATGCAGGATGGTGAGGGTTACCACATAGGCAGAAAACTAAAATTTCTCCATGCATGCCTGCTCTCTGCCAGCAGAATTAGCTAGGTGATCCTCAGCAGCAGCGAAAACATCAGTGAATCTTACTGACTTCAGGTGCTTGTTTGCATGGAGGATGGGTACTTCAGTACATAAGATATGTATTAAAGCAGAGAAAAAAATTGTTCAGCAACCCCAAACTTTGGATAGGGTCATGTGTTGTAGTTTCACATATACTTTAAACCCACAGAAGCTAACACTAATGATACAAGCAGCAGTTCAACCTCATGTCACTTGCAAGTGTTTTCTTGTCCATGTAGTACACCAGCTGAGAGAACTGATGTAGGTGAAAGCAACTCCACGAAATAAAAAAGGGTTTAATTAACTCAGGTCTGTACACAAACCCAGCACACAGAAGAACCACACAACCTGCAGGGGAAGAGAGGTCCTTTGCCCTAACAGCAATGCCAGCTTAGCCACACTGACACGTACATACGCAATGCTACAAGTACAGCTCCAGAATGTCCAAATGAAATTCCTTTTTCTGTTACAAATTCCCTTCACATCACTGATAACCAGATTTTTTTCCCAAGCCTCAATTCCCCATCAGTGACATGGGCAACATTGTTTCCTTTGTTCTTTCTGTCTACATGGAGCATATGGAGTTTTAACAGGTTGGTACAATCTGTACACCAACAAGTACAACACATCTCCAATTATGACCAAAAAGTGTACGTGCTGTTGTATTACAATTAAGATAAAACAGTAAAAGGTGGCGAGCTGACAGCTATGCCTTTTTATAACTGAAGGCTGTAGTAACTTCACGAATGTGATATTACTTCTTTGGGAATATGGCTGAGATGAGCTGTGTCTTGCATGTTTTGTTCTGTTGTCAAGTAGAAGAAGGTATTTTTTCTGGACTACGGATGACAACAAATGGGAAGAGGATTATCCTGTTTATTCCCAAGCTTACGGAAACTGTCCTGTGGAACCAGTCATTTAAGTGCACCAGTCAACATGGACCTACCTACCTCAGGTCTCTTTGAATCTGGGACTCAGTCTTTCTATGCCTTTGTTTTTTCCATCGGTAATATTAACCTGTCACACAGAAATACTAAGGATTAATGTACTCAGGTTGGCAAACTGTCAAAAAGTACTTCTAAGGTGTTTTTGTAAAGGCTCCTTTTCTTCCTCCTTAGAACTGAGCAGGAAAGCCAATTTGCTGAACTCGCTATTTCTGACTATTCTACAGCAGCAGATGCACAGAACCCATCAATTCTCACTGACCAGTCTGCACTTCTAACACATCCACCCCGAATTCATATTTCAGTCTTTACATAACATATCACACCCTCCAGAATGTACTGTGCCCCTTACCACTAGAGTGGGTCAGCAAATTGAGTAAGCATACGGGTCTCTTCTTGCAGAATTTATACCTTTCCTTAAGCAAGTTACTCTTCTTCCTTTTCAAAATCACAGAGGTACAGCTTGATTAAACATGGCTAAGTCAGGTCTAAATGTTCTTGTCATTTCTCCTTTATTGTGTGTCAGGGTTTAACCCCAGCTGGCAACTAAGCCCCACACAGCCACCCGCTCACTTTCCCTTAGTGGGATGGGGGAGAGAATTATAAGAGTAGAAGTGAGAAAACTCATGGGTTGACATAAAGGCAGTTTAACAGGTACAGCAAAAGCCACGCATGCAAGGAAAGCAAAACAATGAATTCATTCACTGCTTCCCATGGGCAGG
>Ga0181612_153456_pt1 | contig 12288 bp, 10 predicted proteins | sample HoacroProtozoa21_FD_119630 | JGI IMG/M metagenome (GOLD analysis project Ga0181612, IMG submission 119630) | Hoatzin crop microbial communities from Cojedes, Venezuel. Combined Assembly of Gp0051906, Gp0051904, Gp0051908 | reverse complement strand
GACAGTGTTTGGCTCAGCTCTCTCTAACTCAAACAGAGTCTTTTGGCTGGAGAGTTGGGATGCAATGCAAAACAACGTCCTGGTAGTGCAGATCTTTTACAGCACCACCTGCCCTGCAGTAGCTGACCTTGAGTGAATCAGCCAGCAGTGCATCTTTCAAATCTTTTGTGTCTTGACGGAAAATGGTATTTGATACCATTTAAATATGCGTATGTTGGAGAAGCCTTGTTTTCTTCCTGCCACTGAATGCAGTTGAGTTAATTATGTTGTTTTTTCACAACTTTTTTTTTTTAAATTTCTTGATGGTTTTCTTTTTGTCATCAGTTTTTGTTAGCTTGGTTTTTTTCCTCCCGTTCTGCCACTTTTGAAATCTTCATCAAGGGAAGGGGTAAAGAAAGTGAGAAATGTCGAAAAATGCCATTTGTTCTGTCACAGTGAGGAGCTATAAGAGGAGGTGGTGAAAGAGGATAATTGAAACTGGAAATTGTTCTTAAGAGAAAAAATGCTAAAACCCAGATGTTTCAGAACTTTACTCTTTTTTTTAGTGTAAATACTTTCTTTTTTAGGCAGGTCTATTTAAAAATCTTATTGTTAGTCATCATGTATTTTCTGTTTCTTTGCTTTGATGTTGCTGATCATGGTATAGATCCATAGCAGAATTTGGATGGAAGGTCCCTGGAGGTGGCCTGGTCCTGCTCTCCACTTGGAGCGGGTCCTTCAAAGTTTGATCAGGTTGCTCAGGGTCAAGTTCTGAGCTCCTCCAAGGATGGACAGCTTGTAACCTCTCTGGTTGACCTGTCCCGGTGTTTGACCATCCTTGTGGAGAGAAATACTTCCCTTGTACTGAAAGAACATATTTCCCTTTATATTTACCCTTCTTACTTTACAATTTGTATTTCAGATTTTAGTGTCACGAAGCTATTAGTAATTGCTTTATATCGTTAGGTTCTGCTCACTGCTTGGCAAGCCAGGTGGGAGTGGTAAGAGGGGAGCAGCCCATCAAACACATAGTCTATAGAGATGAAGGATGAGGAGGAATGCGAGTGGTGTCTCTAAGTGCATTGGGATGGAAACACCCAATGGAGCTGCCGGGAGGTTCTGCTGCTGTGTGCGTTCAAACTAGCCATGAACAATTTTACCTTAAGGTTAGCTGAAAGTTTTTAGGTTGGGCAGATAAAAATTAGTTACTGGAATATTTGTGGTGAGGTAATAGAAGTTATTATTGTAGAGGGTGTTTTGAGACCATAAAGATTAATTACTGTTTATTAGTTATTTTTAAAACTAAGTTCTTTTGCAGCAGACTTATTCATACTGCGTTGCTTTTAAGATTTGGCCACCAGAAGACTAACTTTATTTGCCGCAGTGTTGGAGTAGAGAGAAGGCTATCCCGTGTTAGGGAAGGCTTCCTAAGGTCTCCCTTTTTGCTGAGCAGGAAAGTCTTACCTTGCCCAGGGCGATTTTATCTGGCTTTTTTAGAGTGTTACAATATACGTTGAAGCCCAGTGGCCCCAGGCTAAAGTTTTAATCAGAGGATGGAGTTCAGAGTACAGCTTGCCTTTTTGTTTCTGTGTTTTGAGTCTGGGGATTGCGGTGTGGTTTGTATCTAATTTAATTAGACGGACGTGTGTGCTGGCTGCTTATTACCACTATATGTAGTAAAAATGGCCCAGATGGAAGCATCTGAAGAACCCACTTTGATGTCTAAAGTGGGACTTCAGCAGAATGTAAGTACTCCAGACCAAGGAGCACTTCTGAAAGCTCATTGGTAAGTGAACATTTTAGCCTGAAAATGTGTAATGTTTGTTCAGCGGCTCAATTTTGGACCACAGTGTTTCTTGGGCGTCTAAACTCAAACTCCTCGGTGTACATATAAACACGCCAAACAAGGGAGTGCTGGTGCCTGGCGTCTGGCAGTGCTCTGCTGGGTTTCAGACTGGTGGCATTGCTTCGAGTCTGCTGGAGTCCTTGCAGGAGACTCTCTGAAGTACAGAAATAGCATGGGAGCAGTGCGAAGCACAGATGATATTATCAATCTCTCTTCAGAAACATAGCTAGGGAGAGAGAAGATACTGGCACACATTTTCATGCTGTTAGGGCATTCTCCAAGCAAGTGAGACAGCCGGGGTCTCACCATCGTTTTTCACATCTGATGACAGTCCATGCGCAAACAGGAGAGACTTCTCCCGGCTGATTGTTGCGTTGTAGTCAGTTTGCTGCTTTCTTGGTTTTCTGCCCCACATCCCTTGGATTTCCTTCTGCACTGTGACCCATTTTCAATTACTCTGTGATCGATGGGACAGGGTGTACCCCCACCGAATGGGTGAGCAGAGGAAGTTTGAGGATGTGTTTGGGTTTAAATCCCGTCTGGCTGAGGAGGAAGTTGAACTGAGGTCTTCCATTTTTGAAGTGGCACATCAGCCGTCATTTCCATTATTTCTGGATGGGTTTTGGTAAGCCTGAGCACTGCTTGTTTAAGTGTTCCTCCACAGAAGAAGGTCTCAGATCCAGGCAGACCAAGGTGTTTGATGAGTAGTGCTTGGTTGGGCTTTGAAGCTGTGGGTTGGAGTCAGATCCTCATGCCTCCATATTCCCTGTTGACTGACTTTAGCCAGCCACTTGCTCACTGCATGGGTTTTGCTCTTATGAGACCCCACCTGGAGTACTGCATCCAGCTCTGGGGTCGCCAGCATAAGAAAGACGTGGACCTGCTGGACTGGGTCCAGACGAGGGCCACGAAAGTGATCAGAGGGCTCAAACACCTCTCCTATGAGCCTGGAGAAGAGTACACTCCAGGCAGACCTTGTTGCAGCTTTTCAGTGTATGAAGGGGGATTAAAAGAGAGAGGGAGAAAGACTTTTTACCAGAGCCTGTAGCAACAGAACAAGGGGCAGTGGTTTTAAACTGAAAGACGGTATATTTAGATTGGATATAAGGAAGAAATTTTTTATGCTTATGGTGGTGGGGTGCTGGAACAGGTAGCCCACAGAAGTTGTGGATGTCCCATTACTGGAAGCGTTCAAAGTCAGGTTGGATGGGGCTTTGGGCAAGCTGATCTAGTGAAAGATGTCCGTGCCCATGGCAGGGGGGTTGGACTGGGTGGTCTTTAAAGGTCGCTTCCAACCCAAGCCACTCTATGGTTCCATATAGCTGTTTAGCAAAGCAGTTCTGCAAATGGTTGTGTTGGATTCAGTGGACTTTAAAGGCTGTGTGTACTTCACAACTTTGAAACATATATGCCATCCCACTTAATAGAATTGTAGAATAATAGAATCATGATTATTAGTAGCTATGTAAACACTGTAATTCATACCCTTAATGATTGATGTTGGTGACTAAAATGCAGCAATGATCATTGTCTCCAAAGACTGAAATTACAAATATTGTGCAGACCTTTGAGGAAAAAAACCTCATAGTTCACTAATTTCCTCTGTGGCCTAAGATCCTGCAGCAGATCCTGTGACCAGCTGGACACACTTTTGCCTAGAATCTGAGATGGGGAGACCAAGAAACAATTTTATTGCCCCGAACCTGTGGAGAAAATAAGTGTTGCATGGGCAGGCTAATGCAGCAGACCATGTGTTGGCTAGCCACAAGTAAGAAGGAAGTTTGAAGATAATTTTTTTAAAAAATAATAACATGACATTTTATTTGTGTGTTCTAGAAATACTTAGGTACATATTGTGTATATGTTTAGTGATATTCTAATTTAAAGAATCCCCCCTGCATCTTGTTAATGTGTCTGCTTCTGTTAGAAATGCAGTGAAATAAAGGTTTCAGACACTACATGCAGGCTTGCTGGCTGTTACAGTGCTAGAGTCTGTGTCCTGAAGCTCTCTTTTACTCTGATATCTGGAATTTGTTTCATTTATTGAAGGAGACTTGACCTGGTTTTCTGGGATTTGACTCTGTCTGAAAGTTATGCTTCCATTTTAAATAGAAAGGTAAAAAGTCTGGAGGGGTTGCCACCAAATATTCAGAGCAAAAACTGATCGCCAGTGGAGATCCTGCAGTAATTTTGCGTGTGGATCGGTAGAGCAAGATCAATAGGTTCCTTGCAGTTCTGGCTTTATGAGATGGGGAGGTACAGGTGTTTTTAACATTATAAGTCCAAGATTTTAAACAGAGGCTAATGATTTTGGCTCCCAGCTCTGAGATGACATTCTAAAAGGTCCAGCTTTGCAGAAGGCAGCTCTCCTGTGAAGATGTCTGGAGAGGATGTACTCAGCTGAGACATGACGGCAGCCTTCAATTATGTAAAAGGAAGCTGCGAAGGGAAAGGAATGAAGTGTTTTTCATGCCCATTTTGGATGGGACAAGAAGCAGCAGAAAGGATGAGCTAGGTTAGGAATTTCACATCTTTGTAAATGTGAGGGTAAAGTTATCCCTTGTGTAGATTGCCTATGGAGGTTGTGCAAACCTCTTGTCATTGGAAGGTTTTTAGAACAGATGAGACAAACATCGGTCCGGAGTGATTTAGGTAGATCCAGTCCTGCCTTAAGGCAAGCACTGGACTAGAGACTTCTTGAGGACTTTTCAAGGTTTGTTTTTTTTTTATGATTCTATAAAATAAATATTCCTGACACTTCCAGAGGGAGTACTTAAACTGAATAGGAGTCAGCCAAGAGCCGCTGTATTTATGTGTAACTACATGATACCTTTGCTCAAAGCATAAGTGTTTTCTGAAAAACATGTTTATTAGCTTTTTGGCCTCATAACTGCTCTCTCTGCTGGGGGATTGCTTTCCATCTGACAGTTTCGTCTTGCAAATATTGATGCAGAGAGGAAATTTGACAGTGATTTGCTGTTGATTTTAACTGTATTATTGACACAAACGTGTGCACGTACCTACATATGCTTCAGGAGCTTCACCTTTCCTTTGCCACCGGAGCATATAATTTTCAGTAACAGGTTCTGAACTGGCTGGGTAATAGGGAAGAAAAAGTCCGTTGAATCAGGAGGATAAATTTCAACGGAATTTCATAAATCACTGGAAACCTAATAGATTTCAGCCAGTTGTTCTGAGAACTGTAGAGTGAATGCCCTTAAATACTGGACCTTGTGAAAATACCCTTATATCTAACTTCATACCAAGATATCATTGTAAGGAACAGGTTGAGTGGCACTTGAGCTTAACTTTATTTATTGCCTTTAAATTGCAGAGGCTTTGTATTTGAGAATGTATGTAGACAAATAAACTCTTCTTTGAATAAAAGCCAGGGAAGGGCTGGAGTGGAGAATCGGCATGTAGTGACTAAGTCATCACTGTGTAGTCTTTTATTTTAAGCTTCATCCCATTGAACATGATGATTATGTGCTAAAAAGTGGAGAGTAAGTACTTGCAGGTTAGGTCACCTTTCTGAAAAGAGAGACACAAGAATTATCCAGTATGTTTTACCCATGTGTGTTAGGTTATGGCTTGCTGTGCTGCTCAGGATCTCTTACCATTCTGAGAAGCAGCCTGCCTTCCTGCCCTGAAAAACCAGACCTGTTTTTTCTTTTAGATACTTGGCCATGCTGCCAGATGATTTGTGCTGCTGAGGCAATGCAAAGCAGCTGGAAAATTGCCTCTTAACTATCTTCTGCAGTATGTTCGGGTATCCTGTGTACTGCATGCTATACTATATACAGAGGAAGAGAGAAATACTGAAATTACCTAATTCAAACGGTTTTCTTTGCTGAAATTAGATGATATTTGGGTATCTTAGTTTAGCTCCACAAATGCAATTAAGTATCTAAATCTGTTGATTTCAGTGAAAGATGGGTTCTGCCAAAGTACGTTTGTAGGTCTGAACCTGTGCTGTGATATTTCTGCAGACAATAAGTTTCTTTTGATGCTTTCTAGCAAATAACGTGCTAGGGTTTGTTACCAATAATTTTGTTTGTTGCTGTGTTTTTTCAGAGCCTAAACATAAAGAAACTCTCCTCCACCTTGTGATGAAATTGGGCTTAGTTAAGCTTTCCCAGTTCTTAGCAGCCCAGCCTGGAGGATCATCAGCATTAGCATTGCCTAATGAGAATGGAGCAACACCGTTAGATTTGGCTTTACAAAACGGGCACTCCAGTCTTGCTGAGGTCTTCACAAAGTGAGTATAACGGTTTTCTGCTTCCTGTGAAAAACTCCTATCAGTTAAGGGATGTGGGGAGTACTTCTGTTTTTCTCAAAAGCGTTGCCTATTTTGTGGTGATTCCTGTTGCTTTTTGCCATTATTGCCATTCTAAGTGGTAGACTTGTATTTACAATTAAAGGAAGTTTACGATTTGCATCCTTCATTACATTTGCAAGTCGATGGATAGCCAATTAAGTGACAGAGGACCTGCTGCACCATCAGGTACCTCTCCCAGCACGATTGCAGCTGAATCCTGACACATTACCAACAAATAAAGACATCCCTTAAAATACGTGAAGAGAAGTATTTAGAGACAAACAGAACTATAGGACCTGACTTTCACAAAACCTCCACAGGCTTTGTGACCTCTCTGAAGCTCAGGATTGAAAGAATAAGGGAGATTCAGCAGTGAAGCCAGTGCTGCAGCTATGACTCTGTTTTGCCGGAGAGCTGCTGCACTGACAAATGACTTAAAGGACAAGTGCTTTCTGGCACGTTTCAGCTGTCAGGAGTTTCCTCTGTACAGACCTGAGGAACTACATCGTGCGTGTTTGTATACGTATCTTGGGGTACCGAATGTTCAGCATCGGACACCCCTTCTCACTGCTGGCTTTTCTTTTCAAATAGAAGTATGCAAGAATTGGGTTACATTTTTATTTTGGTATGTGGCTCTTTTGGTTCTGGCTCAATGCAGTGTATAGTTTATGTGAGACTTACCCATATTTCGGTTTGAAAAAAACAGTACTTACAACACTGGTGCAGAACACTATGTTATGAATGTCTCATTTGTTTGTAACATCCAAACAATGCTGTATTCTCTTGAGATACTTTCCGTTTTTCATTGTCGTGGGATAACAAACCTGCTAGCTGCCAGTTGCATCCTACTGCTATATACGACAACATTAACAGGAGAAGGTACTATTGCTAATTTACAGCAAAAAGGAGAAAGAAGTATTGTCACTGCTTGCTCTTTCTGGCTCATTTTACTAGTGAGTAACCATCTAACATTGTTTTTTCCCCACTGATAGCTAAATGTAGCTGCGTGTTCTTAGGCCTGAATGGAGTCCTTGGTAAGTATTTGTTTGCCCAGCTGTGTTTTCAGTGGATGTTTCAGATTTTCAGCCTCTGTTTTTTGCAGCGAGTGCATAGAGAGCCTGACGGGCTGTGCCAAGGGCGAGCAGGAAGCTTGCGGGGGCTGTGCTTTCGTTCTACCTGTGTGCGGAGCATCTGCTTTGGTTTAAAGAGCGTGTTGTTCCAGTTTCCAGGGCAGTCAGTCACTTGACATTTCAAGAGTGGAGATCAGTGAGGGTGCTTTCGTGCGGTTTGTTCATTCATCAGGAGCTCTGACGCTGACATTTAGCCACACTGCACAGCACTTGCTGGAGTCAGACATTAAGCTCTTCAGAAAATACTTCTGGGACAGACCTCTTCTTTACCAGGTGGGTGCCTGTCTAGCTCAGGGCATTGTAACAGGTTTTCTTCAATAATTTCCAGCTATAGACTGTTCAGGCTGTATTTATTTTCCTTGAGTATCTTTCAGTTTAAGCTGCCTGTGTCACTAATGGCCAGTGTAATTGCAGGACTACTGTTGTGGGCTTCTAGTTTGTATAAGTGTAGCACATCGTACGTGTGAAGCTGGAGGATGAGAGAAGTTGAGAACTTTATCAAAGCTTCCTTTACCTCCCAAGTTGATTTTGAATCATTGTGGAGTCTACAGTGAATATCTTTCCCTGAAATCTCTGTATCTTTAATTGCATTGCCATTATATTTACAGTGGTATTTTTAAATACTTAATTTAGTTCCGTTATTTTGTCTAATAGTGTAACACCTGGGAGCCTTTATCAGAAGCCAACCTCAATCTATTATTTATAGCAGATATATAGAGTACAGACTTCTGCTGTAGAGTTTAGTTATGGTGTAGTGGGTCTTATTTTACTGTAAGGTGTCCGGAGCATTGCTGTGATATTCTTCAAGACATCTCTCAATTTCAGTAAAGTAAGGAGAAGAACACTTTAAAGAACAAGTTCTTTCATAGCAGCAATGCAGGTGCTCACGTACATTTTTAGATTGAAGCTTCATGACTAAATAAAACTGGTGAACTAATACCACACTAAAAATAGACTTTTCTTCTGGTCTTAAAATTCAGCTTTTCATTTCTATGTTTAACTTCAGGTTTCCTTATTTGTGTGCTGGTTTTCCTTGACTCACCTTTATTAAATTCTGCATGTTTTTTTACCTTAGAACATGATCTGCTTGTTATGTTTGGCATAAAAACTTAAGGTGTAATGTATTGTGTAGTCCTTATGTATAACCTTGTGTAACTACACTGACAAAATTTTGATTTGTTCCAATAGAAAGAAGTCATTCTATATTTGTAGCTTGCAGAAAACCTACATTTTGTGCATGACTTTTCCATGGAAACAATAGTAAAAGCAATAGCAGAACCAAGGCTATAATGAAAAATGCATTGTTATTTCTCTCATTGGCTTTTCCTTGCACTCATCAAATCTGTGTTCTTATTTCAGTCCTTGAAAAGGAAAAAGCAAGTATGGTATGTTAAATGTTTGCGTGGCTCTCAAAGAGTCTTAAATGCTGCAAAATTCTGCATTTGAGGAAAAAGCCTACTACCCTTCAATTTTGGGTTTCCCTTTTGCTCATTCCTCTAGTTGCAGCAGTCTAAATCCTCTGTTCTGGGGACCCTGTTCCCCCCCTGCCCAGTGTCAGTGTTGCACTACTTTTAATGAAGCAGAAATAAGCCAGAATAATTGGGAAGATCACATGTTTTGGTTCCTTTCCTATACACCAGATATCATCCTGAGGTGTATGTGGGGAGATGATCAAACTGTCATGTTTAGACTATGCATTATGTCTAAAAGGAAAGGTAAAATTAATTTTCTTTCTGTTGCAAATGAGGACGTGCAGCCCTTAGTTGGATCCAAAGCATAAGGTGGGCATTAGAGATTACACAATACCTAGTCTTTATAAAATGGAGGTAGAATTTATTGCTGTACTGGACTATTCAGCTCATCTGCAGCAGAGTAAGACTGTACGTCTAGTTTATTGTATCTTGAGGCTGCACAAATGACCATATTGGTATTTTAGGCTTTGGTCAGAAAGACATGGACTAACAAGCTTGTCTTAGTTATGGTGGCATGCAGCATTGGATTTGTGTGCGTGAAATGGATGACTTAGGGAGCAGCACAAACTGGTTTTGCATTTATTCATACAAGAAAATCCCAGTCTTTCTCAAGTAAGTTCTTTAGTCCCTGGTCTTGTGAGTTGTTTTTGTCTCTCGACTGTTCCTTACAAGTATAGAAGAGTAATGGAAAAGTTAAAACAAGCAAGCTCTCGGTAAGCTCATTACCCAAACAGGAGCCATGCCTTTGCTGGAAACCTTCAGGGGCTCTGCAGTTCAATAAGTGTACACCCACGGGCTTTGTGGCTGTGCTAGGCAATACAGAGGAGAGATTTCTGAAAATGGTGAGGAAGAGCGTGCAATTGCTTGAACTCTGTGCAACCTCCTTGGGGCAGTAATCGCTGTGGTGGTAGCAGCACCTGTCAGCGAGGCCACGTGCTTCGTCGTGCACCTCCAGCAGAGCCCTAAGCAGCATGTGGAGGTGACGCCTTTGCCTGTCTCAGTTGCTGGAGGCAGCACAACCAGTACAGGGGAGAGGTCCTCTGTGAGAGGAAAAGAAATCCGGGGACTAATGGACACATATGAAATGGTGTCAGGGTAATAAAAAAAAAAAAGGCCTAACCAGGATAATAAATCAAATTTATTAAGACAATTTATGATAATTTGAGTAATTTTATTGCATGGCGGTGGACAGCTTTAGTAGTTTACAACGTAGGAGTTGGCTTATTTCTGCGTGGTAGGTAGGGGAGTAGGAAAGTGTCTTGCACACCAACAGATAAGCAGAGAAAAATGCAACTAGCTGCACAGAGGCGGTGGATATAGCTAGCTTGACAGCTGCATGGCTTTCAAATCAGTTTGGCTGCAATATTCAGCCCAGAGTCATCACTGACTTTTTCTTTCAGATTCAGGTTACCATGCCTTTTCTCTGTTTGCTGCTCTGGTAGAGGGCAAATACACAGGCAGCCTAACTAGAGGGAAGGGCTAGAAGCAAGCAGAGTTTCAAATGAAGCTGTGCAAAAGGAGACATTCTGTCCTTCACCCCCTTTGCTTATTATCTTTGAAGGTAATTGCTAAAATAAGGGACTGGATCTTAGTCCCCTCATCCTTTGAGCAGGAGTGGTATAGTCAGTGTGCGTTGCCTGGACAAGGTCCTGTGCAGCCTGCTGTAGGTGACCCTGCTTCAGCAGGAGGGTTGGACTAGATGACCCACAGAGGTCCCTCCCAACCCCTACCATTCTGTGATTCTGTGATTCTGTATCTGAGCAGGGGGTCAGCCCCAACCAGGGTCCATGGATGTGAGGAGGGCGTGATGCCTGGCTGGATTTACTATGTAGTCAGCATGTAGTTCTGGTTTAGGCTCTTCATATTGCCTGTCCGTCAAAATAGCTTGCTTTATAGCGATGCTTTCAATGTTAACTAAACTTCTGAACAGAGCCGTCATGCAAAGCTGCTGTGCTGCTTTTTTCATGGGGAAGGAGGCTGTAAATAATGGAGTACAAATGTTAAATCTGATCCTTTAGATCCCTTGTGTATTGTAAGCAGGAGATAATTTCTCTCTGGAGTTGAAAACATTTTACCAGTTTCCCTGCTGAGGAATTAGTATTGGTTTCCTCTGGAGGGTTTCTAATAAAATACTCTGTGGAATCTCAGTCATTTTAGTATTGCTTATAACGTATTTGTTTGCTAGTCTTTGATGTTATTTTGGGGTTTTCAGATAAGTGTCATGGGCATCAAATACAGTTACTGTCATTTTGATTTTTTTATAGAGTATTAATTCAAACCAAGTTGAGACAGTGGAAGGTCCAAAAATGCCCTGCAGTACAACAAGCTCTGTAGAAGGTACATTTTTTTTTATTCCATAATGTTGCAGTCTTTAAAAGCTCTGGAAAGTTGGCACAGGTTCACGCGCTATTTATTTGTTCAGGAAGATCGTGTTTCATATGACATTAGAGACCCGTAAGTAGACAACAGTGGAATACGCAAGTCATACACTACGAGAGTTGTGTAAATCATGATACTCCCTACAGAGCATTTGTTTTCCAATGTCAGACTGAAATTGTTCACAAAATATTATGGCATTTGTAGTGACTGGAAAAGGCTTAACTAATGTTATTGTAAGAGCCAGAAAAATGTCCGAAGGTTCCAGGAGAGGGCAATGTTTAACTGAATGAAAGCTCCAGCCTGCAAATTCCAGTAAAGCCAAATAACTCAGTAAAGACAGGAGCAGAGTAGCATTTTGTATGAATAGTTTTGGGACCCAGCCCGGGCTTCTTAATGTGGCAAAATTCCCATGTGTTTCAATTAGACGTTCGATATTTCGGTGAGTGGTTTACCTCTGTAAGGACTGTGGGACTGTGCTTGTTCATGAGAACGCTCTGTGTACCTTGGAGCAGGCATCACTTAGAGCTGAAAAGAAAGTCACAAGAAAAGGTCATGCTTCAGAGTCAGAAGTGTGACACTTTGGGTGTTTATGTATGATTGTTAGGAATGAATTAAAACTTTTCATAAGCTGGCTGTTTGCTGTATATTTGGATGAAGCAACGAGCTGAAAACTGAGCTCTGTGAGGGCTTGGTCTTGCTCAGTGGCTGTGCTGGAAGCAGCCCCACTGAGGGCACCAGAAATGTGAGCACTTGCATAAACTGCTGACAGGATCAGAACCAGACCGAGGGAGAAGAACGGGACTGCAGTTCCAGGTGCCGTCACCTCGTCACTTTAGGTGAATGGACAAAACAGGGACACCGTTATTGTGTAGCTTGTGTTTAAACATGTAGGCTGCTGTTGTTGGTGCTGGAAAAGGAGTTTTATACCCAACTTCTCCAGCAGAGTTCAGGCGGCAAGTGTTCTGCCATCGGAAGGTAAATTTGCAGAGAAATGATAAGCAGTTGTTAGCAGTTGCAAACTATGCATCCGTTACTGCAAGTGTAAGCGTCAATTTACCGTACAAAGTTTGTGAATGATTTTGGTGATGCAGTGTGCAAATGCATTGACTATGGATTTTCATCTGAGTGCTACTGTCTGACCAGTATGATCTTCATGCTGCTCCT